>QWCK01000964.1_pt1 | contig 59682 bp, 56 predicted proteins | sample 1972571 | NCBI WGS metagenome assembly QWCK01 (sample SAMN09866710, study PRJNA288562) | Human gut metagenome isolate term2_stool, whole genome shotgun sequencing... | isolation source: gut | host: Homo sapiens | place: USA: California | reverse complement strand
TCTCAGCTATCGATAAAGAGAGGGAAAAATTAGGCGACGCTCACTTTTTAATTGCAGGGGAAGGGGCCGATGGAGCTTATTTAAAGCAATATGTAGCGGATAATCATCTGGAAGATCTGGTTACTTTTTTAGGCCAGGTGGACGATCCCTTCAGCCTTTACTATGCATCGGATGTGAATGTCTTAACATCGGTTTCAGAAAGCTTCCCCTATGCTCTCTTGGAGGGAGCCAAGGCGAAGATCCCCTTTATCGCAACGGATGTAGGGGGGATTAAAGAAATGGCGGGACCCTACGGCATGTTGTTTCAGCCGAAAGATGTAGAGGGTCTCGGACAGTGGATTCTCTATGCGCAGAACCACCCGGATGAAATAAAAGAGCGGGGTCAAAACCTTTACACATACGTTAACGACCATTTCGGTCAGGAAGCCATGGCCAAGAGCCATGGGGAAATATATAAAAATATTATCCAAAGGAGTAAATATGATTGATAAAAAAGGAAAAATTTTCGGCAAGATCAATGTGATCGACTGTTTGTTCTTGCTCATACTGATCGTCGCCATAGTGGGAGGTATTTCCCGTTTTAAAGATTCTTCCATAACCGTGGAGAGTACTTCAAAAGGAAAAATGACCCTTCTTGTAGATAACGTACGTACCCCGTCGGTTGAAAATATTACCGAAGGGCAAGACCTCTACAGCTACGATAAAGGTGTTTTTATGGGCAAGATCGTCGGAAAAACCGTACGTCCCTATGAAGATGCGGTGGAATACGAAGGTCAATGGGTGAACGCACCGGTGCCCGACAAATATTCCGTGTACTTGGATGTAGATGTGGATATTAAAGAATCTGACAAGTCCTATGTCGTCGGAGGTGAAGAAGTGCGCGTGGGAAATGAATACCGCGTCAAGAGCAAGACGTCCGCATTTACAGGTATTTGTGTAGGCATTACTAAAGACGGGAACTAGATTATGATTCAATCCAGTGTATTGATTCAAATCCTACTGACTGCGATTAGAGCATTGGAGAATTGGCATAAACACAGCGTCCTTCATAAGATTTTCGCTGCCATAGGCGGTATGTTGAAGAATCAGTGGATGGGATCAGCGACTCGAAAGATGCTCCACAGTGGAGAAGGTCTTTTTGCCCGTTCGTTATTTTTTCGCATTCTTCGATTCTTCTATCGTCTATTCAACACTATTGCCTACTGGGTACGCATTCGTATAGCGAAAGCGGTGTCAAACTCTGTAGGGTTTAAGATTGTGAACAGCTACAGCGCTTGGGACTCGGCCTTTAAAATTTCAGGCATAGTCTTTGCAGGCTTCGGCTTGAGCATTCTGACACTCGGTCTACTGCGCCGTAACCTTTGGGGCGCTTTCGGATTAGTCTTTCTCTTGGCAGGGCTCATGATGAACCGTATGGCGGGTAACCTTCGAGAGATCATTGATACGTCCTATGCAATAAAAGTCTTTAAAAACTTATGGAGCTTGCTTTTACATGACAAGGAGGTGGAACGATGGAATCGCGTGTAAAAATCAATCCCCTACTCTTATTCGCCCTGGGCTTTGTTATCGGCGGGGTAGGTCTGAGCATTAAAATTCCCTTCGTCATTCTCCTTTTTGCAGGCCTGATCGGTCTGATGGTATTTTTTGAAAATCCCATGGTCAGTTTGATCGCCACCACTTTCGGCTATATTTTTCTGCCGGATCTATTGGTTCTCATGCTCCTTTACGGAACTTTCGGCTTATATCTTTTCAGAAAGTTTATAAAAAAAGACGATCCCCTTGTTGTGGCGAGCCACGAAGTAATTCCTTATGTTTATTTTCTCTTAATGGTCGTTCAGACGGCTACATCACTTTACTTTATGGGCTCCCTGCGAGATTTGGCAATTCACACGGCAGGCTTTATGTATTTAATCTTTATGATTAATGAGGTGAAGACCGAAGAAGAGCTTCACGGCGTGATCGTCGCCCTTGTGTGCGCGGCAACAGTACTTGCCCTCGTCGGCATTTACCAATACGTCGTGGGTGTGGACATTAAAAAGGAATGGGTAGATACCACCTCAAACAGTGCCATTCGCGCTCGAGCCTATTCGGTTTTCGGAAATCCGAATATCTTTGCCGAGTATTTAGTCATGGCGATTCCCTTATGTGTGGGTCTGTTTTGGTCTACAAAACGAGACGGCGTACGGCTCCTCTTTTTCGCCATGTTTGTTCTGCAGATAGTCTCTCTCTTTATGACCATGTCGAGAGGCGGCTGGCTTGGACTCGCCGTAGCAGCCTTTATCTTTATTTGCCTCGTTAGAAAAGAGCTCTTACTCTTGGCTATTCCCTTACTGGGAGCGGCGGTGTTTGTGGTGCCGGAGAGCATTATTAACCGGTTTATGACCATATTTAATTTCGCCGACTCGTCCACCTCTTATCGCTTTAAGATTTGGGAAATTACAGAGGCAGTTATCCACGATCATTTCATCGTAGGTTTGGGGCTCGGGCACTTGCCCTTTAAAATGGTATTTGAGCAATATATTCGCACCATGCCCATCTATCACGCCCACAATACATTTCTACAGATTTTTGCAGAAATGGGCATCGTTGGATTCGTCTTGTTCTTTATCTTTATGGTAAGCATCTTCGTCAATTTGGCACGCTACCCCTTAAAGAGCGAAAATAAATATCTGAAAATTATGGGTGCGGCTCTATGTGCTTCATTTTCCGGCATGCTGTTTCACGGGATGTTTGAAAATATCTTCTATATGACCAAGATTACGACTACCTTCTGGTTGCTCTTGGCCGTCTCCTTCGCTCTTGTACGCATTACAAAAAAACGTCTTGCCCTTAGTGTTGGGGAGAAAAGGATGGATTGTTATGGCAAAGAAAGTATTATTTAGCGGTTATTACGGCTTCGACAATAGTGGCGACGACGCTATTTTGCATGCCATTGTAAACGACATTCGCGCCATCGATCCGACACTTCAGCTCAATGTTCTTTCCTATGATCCCCAGAGAACGAGAAGACTCTACAATGTAGGAGCCACGCAGCGCTTCCATTATGCGTCGGTGAAAAAAGCCCTCCAATCGACAGATCTGTTGATCAGCGGAGGAGGCTCTCTCCTTCAAGATGAAACATCATCACGCTCCCTTTATTATTATCTCGGCGTGATGGCTCTGGCCAAACGCATGAAGAAAAAAATTTACGTCTATGCCAACGGCGTCGGACCCATCCACAAGCCTATTAATCGTAAGCTGACGGCCAAGGTTTTAAACAGCGTCGATTTTATCACCCTCCGAGATGAGGATTCTTTCAAGGTATTAAAAGATATCGGCGTGACAAAGCCCGAGATAGAAGTTACCGCCGATCCGGTTTACGGAATTAAGGGCATAGGCGAAGGTGCGGCACGTGCCCTTTTAAGAGAAGAACGCATTCCCGTGGATCGTTCCTTTATGGGCGTCGCCGTTCGCCGGTGGAAGAAAGCCCCGGCTCTGGCAAGTAAAATCGCTTATGTTGCGGATAGGGTCTATGAAGAATGCAGCATCGATACGCTCTTTACCCCCCTTCACTACCCGGAAGACAAGCATTTCGCCGAGAGCATCAAGGCGTCCATGGTATATAAAGATCATGGCCATGTGCTGGGAGGCAACTATGCGGTAGAAGAAATGGAGGGCATCATCGGCCTTTGCGATGTAATGATTGCCATGCGTCTCCACGCTTTGATCTACGCGGTAACCTCCAAGACACCGGTGGTGGGCATCGTCTATGATCCGAAGGTAAAATCCCAATTAGAATCCCTCGGTATTCCGTCAAATATTCAAGCGGAAGGAATGGATGAGAAGAAACTCTTAAACGCCGTCGTCGCCACTTTCAATGAAAGAGAATCGGCTGAGAAAAAACTCGTTCATATGCACGACGAGTTGCGTGAAAAGAGTAGGAGGAATGTTCGTCATGTCTTCGAACTCTTGGAAAAATAGAGATAAGATCAAAATTTTCAATACGCTAGTGGATAATATCTCTTTCGACGAGGGTAAAGAGATATTGAAAGAGATGCTCGATGAGGATCGATTCCACATCGTCTTCACTCCGAATACGGAAATCGTCATGGCCTGCCGGGACGACAGAGAATTGGCGGAATCCGTAAATTCTGCCGACCTCGTCGTGGCAGACGGCATCGGCCTCGTCATCGGTTCCAAGATGAAGCAACTTCCTCTTAGAGAGCGGGTAACGGGTTTCGATCTTTCTGTGGCCATGTTGGAGCTTGCAAAAGAAAAAGACAGGAAAATATTTTTCTTAGGCGCTGAGCCCGGTGTGGCGGAGAAGGCGAGAGAGGAAGTGGAAGCCGTTTACGGCGACATTGTGGCAAATGTGCACCATGGCTACTTTAAAGGCGCTCACCGTGGATTTGACGATCACGAGGAGGAGAAAAAAGTGATCGATGCCATTAACGCATCGAAAGCGGACATCTTATTTGTAGGCTTGGGCTTTCCCAAACAGGAACAATTTATTTTAAACAATGCAGAGAAGTTTTCCCATTTAAAAATCGCCATAGGAAACGGAGGCGTCTTAGATGTCTTGGCCGGGAAGGCGAAGCGTGCGCCGGATATCTTCATCAAGTTAAATTTAGAATGGTTTTATCGATTAATCAAAAATCCGTCTCGCATATCGAGGCAGCTCGTCATTCCTAAGTTTTTGTGGTCAGTTTGGCGCGACAGCCAATCGGTTTGTGTCGTCAAGAAGACTAAAGGAGGATCTTATGCAAAATAAAAAGCAATTAGCGGTTAATACTCTACGCGCCCTATCCATCGATCAGATCGATGCAGCAGGCTCCGGTCACCCGGGATTGCCCCTCGGAGCAGCACCTATGGCGTGGGCCCTTTGGTCGGGTGCGCTTCAATTCGAAAGAACCGATCGCAACTGGCCCAATCGAGACCGCTTTATTTTAAGTGCCGGACACGGAAGTGCCCTGCTCTACTCTCTCTTCCATGTATTCGGTCTCGGTCTCGAAGCGGACGATCTTAAAAACTTCAGACAGTTAAATTCCAAGACCCCGGGACATCCGGAATACGGATACACCGACTGGGTAGAAACGACGACGGGCCCCTTAGGCGCCGGAATTTCTACAGCCGTAGGCTTCGCCATGGCGGAAACACGCCTCGCCGCTCTTTACAACGAAGAGGGAATGGACCTTATCGATCACCATACCTATGTCCTCTGCGGCGACGGCGATTTGATGGAAGGGATCAGCAACGAAGCCTCCTCTATCGCCGGTACCCTGGAACTCGGTAAGCTGATCGTGCTATACGACTCCAATAATATTACTATCGAAGGGGATACCTCCCTTTCCTTTAAAGAAAGCATTGCCGATCGCTACCGCGCACTGGGGTGGCAAGTGCTTACGGTAGAAGACGGCACCGATGTGGACGCCATTTCTAAGGCTATCGAAGAGGCTAAGGCGGAGACGACGAAGCCGACGATTATTGAAGTTAAAACCGTTATCGGTTTCGGTTCACCCCTTGCAGGGGATGCCGGCGTTCACGGCTCACCCTTAGGGGAAGAGAAAAACCTGGCGACGAAAGAAGCTTTAGGCTATGATGTGGCACCCTTTACGGTTTCAGGTGAAGTAAAAGATTATGTAGACGAACTTCTCACAGAAAAGAAGAAAAACTACGACGACTGGAAAGCGATAGAAGCCCGCTATAAGGAAACCTATCCAGAAAAATATAAAGACTTCATCGCCCACTACGACACGAAGGAGCAAGATCTTTCCTTTATGGACGAAGAAAGCTTCTGGAAACCTGTAGAAAAGGATATGGCCACGCGTGCAAGTTCCCATGAAATCCTGCAACGGGTCGCAAAGGGTATGGGCAATTTATTTGGCGGCAGTGCCGACTTGGCACCCTCCAACAAGAGCGATATGAAAGAAGCCGGTCAATACAGCGTGAATAATCGTGAAGGAGGCAATATTAATTTCGGCGTGCGGGAACACGCCATGGCCGCCATCGTAAACGGCATCTACCTTCACGGCGGATTCCGCTCTTACGGCGCCACCTTCCTCGTCTTCAGCGACTATATGAAACCCCAGATTCGCCTCGCGGCTTTAATGGGCCTTCCCGTGTCTTATATCCTGACACACGACAGTATAGGTGTCGGCGAAGACGGACCCACGCACCAACCCATCGAGCAGGTAACTATGCTTAGAAGCATTCCCAATTCCATTACCTTTCGTCCGGCGGACTCTACGGAAGTGGCGGCGGCCTGGTACACGGCCATGCATTCAGAAGATAAACCTGTCGCTTTGATCCTCACACGTCAAAGTGTGCCGGAGCTTTCAGGAACTTCCAAAGAGGCCTTAAAAGGCGGTTATATTCTTAAGAAAGAATCGGCAAAACTTGAACTCATTCTCATGGCTACGGGGAGTGAAGTCCAATTGGCACTGAAAGCGGCAGAGGCCATCGATACGGATTCCTTCGGCGTTCGCGTGGTGAGCATGCCCTCACAGGAATTATTCGAAGCTCAATCTGACGACTATAAAGAAGAAGTCTTGCCGAAAGAAATCACGAAGCGCGTAGCTGTTGAGGCAGGTGCGACTATGAGCTGGTATCGCTATGTCGGTCTCGACGGCATGGTCCTCGGCATCGATACCTTCGGCGCAAGCGGCAATGCAAAAGATGTATTTGAAACGTTCGGGCTGACAGAGGAGGGCGTTACGGCATCGGTTAAGGAATACTTGAATCGATGATGAAGAAATTGGCTTTGCCGGCGCTGTGTCTTCTTTTGCTCGCAGGGTGCAGCGGGCAAAAGGGCTATAAGGACGGCGTGTTTCGCGGAGAAGCTACGGGATATTCGAAGAATACGCCTATCGAAGTAGAAGTGAGCATCGTCGGCGGAAATATGGTGGCGGTGGATATTATAAGCCACGATGAATCCGTGGAACAGATTCCTCAGGTTCAGGAAGCGTTCGATATCCTGCCCGGCGCCATGATAAAGAAAAATACTACTCAAATTGACGGTATAGCAGGGGCTACGGAAACTTCGAAGGGCATCGGAAATGCCGTAGAAAACGCGTTGGAACGTGCAAAATAAAAAGCCCACCTATGAGGTGAGCTTCAGAGTAACCTCCGGAAACGGAGGTTATTTTTTATGCGATTTTTGAACGACGTAAAATTGTGACGCCCACGGATTCACCGATAGAATAATCGACTGTATTGCCGATGACTTTCACGTTCAGTTCTCGGCCTTTGTAGTCGAGAAGCATATCCTTCGTATCGCCTAAAAATGCGACGGTCTTGATTTTAGCGTCTTCGCCGTCTTTATCAATGGCGATGTCTTCCGGACGAATGAGGTAGAGCTCTCCGTCTTCTTCGATAAAATTGCTCTCCCCGAGAAAGCTTGCCACATAGCGATTCTTCGGATGGAGGTACACTTCCGTCGGTGTGCCGATCTGAACGATTTCACCCTTGTCCATGACAATGATCTTATCTGACATATAGAGAGCCTCTTCCTGATCGTGGGTGACGAAGAGCATGGAGAGCTGGTATTTTTCCTGAAGGGATTTAATTTCTTCCCGCATATCTACGCGGAGCTTCGCATCTAAATTGGAGAGAGGTTCGTCGAGAAGAAGCATTTTGGGATTGGTAGCGAGGCCTCTAGCCAGAGCCACGCGCTGCTGTTGTCCCCCTGAAAGCTGAGTAATGGGCTTTTCGGCGTGTTCCTTCAGGCCTACCATGCTTAAATAATCCATGGCCATTTCTCGCGCCTTTTTCCCCTTAATCTTGCGGAAATATTTAATCCCGTACATTACATTGTCGAGGACATTGTAGTTGGAAAAGAGCGCGTAGTTTTGGAACACCGTAGAGAATGGTCGATCTTCCGGATATAAATGTTCAACATTTTCCCCATTTAATAGAATTTCGCCGGAGTCCTGGCGAATAAAGCCGCCGATTAAGTTCAATATGGTGGTTTTCCCGCAGCCAGAAGGGCCGAGGATGGTGACGAACTCCCCCTCTTTGATGGAGAAGTTAATATCTTTTACGCCATTGTCGTTATCAAATAATTTCTGTATATTTTTTAGTTCGAAAAACATAGTCCCTCCTTTATTGACCCTTCACTTTGTCCAGTCGTCTGAAAAGTACCGTCATGGAAATATTTACCGTCGCCGTCGCCAAGATAATGAGAATGGCGAGAATGGAGCCGACTGAATTTCCGCCCCCCTTAATCTGTCTGAACATTTCCGTACTGGCCAAAAGTTTACCCGGAGAGACGAGAAACATAATGGAACCGAAGGCGGTCATGGACGAGGTGAAGATCTGGGCGAAGCTCGATGCAAAAATCGGTGCCGACATTGGGAGGATGATGGTGCGAAGCACGGTAAAGCGGCTTGCCCCCAAATCCTTAGCGGCGGATTCTATTTTCTTATCGATCTTGACGTACACGGCATTGGCTGTCTTATTGGAGATGGAAATCTGACGAAATGCCAGATTTAAAATGACGATGGCCGCCGTTCCCGTAATGGCAATGGGAGGCTTGTTAAAGGCTACGAGATACCCCAAGCCGAAGAAGGTGCCGGGAATAATATAGGGGAGGGAGGCGATAAATTCCAATGGTTTTAATCGCTTCTTAGCGCGATAAATATAATAACTCAATGAAGTTCCTATGATGACGGCGATAGTAGCTGCAATAAATGAAAAGACTAGACTTCGCTTAAAGGCTTTAATAGAAAGGCCTGATAGTTTCGAAAAATTATTCAGTGTAAAGGTCAAAGACCCCGTAGCCTGATTGCTGAAGGCGGATATAATAATGGTGGCGTATTTTGCAATATTAAAGAGGATAAATGCAAAGGTCACAAGCGTTAAGATCATTTTCAGAGTTTTCGGTACGGTAGGAAGATAATCACGTCCGCTGGCCGATTTCGAACTGTTCTCGTTAAAACGATGCATGGATTTCATATAGAAATAAAAGGCGAAGATGCTCGGGATAACCATGACCGTACTCATGGCGGCCCCTCGATTTAAATCGCCTGTGGCCATTACCGCCTTGTAACTTTCGGTAGCCAGTGTCTGGAAGCGGCCGCCGATAATGATCGGCGTGGAAAAATCCGCCAGGTTCATGGTGAAGAAAATAAAGAGCACGGATAAAAAGCCGGGGAGTGTGGAGGTGAGGACCACGTTTTTGATCGTCGCCATGGCTCCTGCGCCTAAATCCAAAGAGGCGGCAAGTTCGTCCCCTTCAATGGCCTTAAAGCTGTTATTGAGCATCATAATGCCAATGGAGAGGCGGCTCAATACCTGAATGATTAAAATTCCCTGCCAGCCGTAAATGTCCCACTCCATTTGAAGGAGCCCGTGGCTGATGAGACCTCGGCGACCGAGGAGTACGATCATGGCAATGGAAGTTACAAAGGGTGGAGAGATAATCGTTACAAGGAGCACCTTGTCCATCACCTTGCGCACCCAATCTTTTGAAAGATAGAGGCCTAGGGCAATTAAATAGGCAAAAAATGCCGAGATGATGGAGGAGGCGAAGGCGAGGCTTATGCTTTGAGTTGTGATTTCAAACATATCCGTGTTGATGAGCTCGCGGTAAAACTGAGTTGTGAAGGTTCCGTCTATGCGAATACTTGTCAGGAGAACACTTACCACGGGGAAGAGGATGAAGATTAAAATGGCCAGAGAAAGTAAAAAGATGAAGCCGTTATCTCCCAAAAAAGACAGAAAGGATTGAGTTGAATTTAATTTTTTTCTCATAGATAACCTCATGCCCATAGCGAAAGCTATGGGCATTAAGAATAGTTTTATTTAGTTTCTTCTTTTACGGGAGCTTTTGCGCCGGCAATTTCTAAGAATTTCGCCAGAACTTTGTCACGGTTTTCAGCCATTTTCGCCATATCTACCGGTAAGAAATTATCTTTCTTCAGGTGCTTCATGTTTTCAGGCATGGCCACGTCGTCGCGAGACATAATACGCGCTTCCGCACTTTGCAGCGCATCGCCGCCTTCTTTCGAGGTGAAGTAATCGGCAAAGACTTGTGCTGCTTCTTTTTGTTCGGACGATTCAAAGATAGCAACGGGAGAGGGGATCCAGGGGAAGAGGTCTTCCGCTTCGATGATGCTTACCGGATACTCGTTCGCTAAATCATAGTAATCGCCTGTAATGGGCGTAAAGCCGATGGCAAATTCGCCGGCACTTACTTTCTTCGCCGGTTCGCCGCCGCCTTCCGTGTAGTACGCTACGTTTTCGTTTAAGCGTTCAAGGAAATCATAGGTGTACTCTTCGCCCTTGTTTTGGTACATGGTTTCGAGAAGAGAATATGCCGTACCGGAGATGGCCGGATTGGCGAAGATGATTTCGTCTTTATACTTGGGATCGGTTAAATCTTCCCAGGATTTGGGAGCTTCTAAGCCCTTTTCTTCGAGTACTTTGTTATTGACGATAATGCCTGCCGCTTGGAAGGAAACGGCTGTCCAATATCCTTCGGGATCTTTGTACATTTCGTCGATATCTTTTGCGCCCTCGGGTTCATATTTAAAGAGATAGCCTTTGTCTTTCGCCGCAATATAGGCATCGGCACCGCCGCCTAGCCATACGTCGACGTCGGATTTGCCGCCTTCCGCATTAAGTTTTGCAAGAGCGGCACCGGTGGACATAGGGGTGTATTCTACCTTGATGCCCGTATCTTCAGTGAACTTTTCAAAAGCGGGCTCGATGTCGCCGTAGCTTACGATAGCTTTCAATGTGACACCGTCAAATTTTTTGTCCCCTTCCGCGCTGTTTGTGCTATTGCTGTTTCCTCCGCCGCAGGCGACGAGGGTAAACATCATGAGAAGAGAAAATGCAGCAAGTAGTTTCTTTTTCATAAATCCTCCTAAAATTGAAATTTCTTGTATCCACTTAAGATAACAGGATAACAGGTACAGTTTTTCACAGCGTAGACGAGATCCTCTACAGTCTTACAGTCGTAATCCACGAAAGTAGCGTAGCGTCCTAAGGCAATGAGATTATGGCAATCACTGGCGCCAAAAGCTTTCGCATTTATTTTTTCGGCATATTCACGAGCCGTTCGATTGGCGGCGGGGGAAGTACTCCCGTTTAAAACTTCCACGCCGTCAAGGCCTTTGACTGTTAAGAGCTTTTCTCCGAGACCCCTACTGTTGGAGCGAAAGGGATGGGCGGCGACGGTGATGCCGCCGTGCTCCTTCACCCAATCGATAAATCCTTGGGCGCTACCATGGCGCACCGGGGGAAGGGAGGGAATGCCGAAGGCTAAAATATCCCCTTCCAGCGAAAGGTATTCGATACCGACAAAAATGGGAAAATCCATAGCCTCCGAAACCTCTTTCGCATATTCCGTAAGACCGAATTCATCGTGATCGGTGATGCAGATGCCGTCGAGTCCGACGCGCTTCGCCTCTTCCACCATTTCGACAAGATTCATTCGGCTGTCCCGTGAAAAAGTACGTTCGTGCATGTGAAAATCTATGATCATACTGTCTCCTATTGTAGATGTAATACTATTGTAATTCATTGGTAAGATATAAGCAATCTATATAAAGCACTTTGACGCACAAAGAAATAAATAAACTATTTATTTTTATAGTCAAGCATGTCCTTTAAAATGGCAATGCTGTCCGCTACGCAATTCGGGCAGTTCTCGGCGATGGCGCCGCTTTCGTAAGCTTTTTCCAATTCGCCGGGCTTTGAGAAATCGTAGCCCAAGATTTCTCTGCACTGAGTGGAGCCGTGTTTATCCTTAAATGCTTTGTCGAAAGCAGCCACTTTTTCCGCCAATAGAGCCTCGTCCTCTCCGTACTTCAGCCCGAGAACCATGGTGGCGGCATTGACACAGCCGCAGGTTTCTCCGCGGTATCTTCCGCCGCCGAAGGGAGCGGCCATGCGATAGGTGGTATTTTCGTCGAGACCGAAATCTTTTCCGAAGGCTCCAAGTACTTTCTGTGCGCAGTTTTTCTCTTTAGATGTCATGGGGAAGCCTCCTGAATGCCAAAACATTTTTCATGTAAGATGTGGACGGGGATTCGTTCACGCCTAAAAAAACGGAGAGGATGTTCACGATATGATCCATTCCGTAATGTTGAAAGGCGATGGAGCAGCTGGCGCAGTAAGTCCAGATTTCGCCGTAAGTCTCGTGAAGAGACTTGAACTTTTCCTTCACCTCTTCCGCCACTTCCGGCGTGTGTTTTCCGCCGCCGCCCAGTCCGCAGCAATGGATCCTATTGTATTCCTTATGATAGCTCTTTAAATAGGGTTCGATATATTTAAAGTACTCCAGGTGCTCACGATCGCCGCAGGGAATATAGAGAGGAATGTTTTCCTCGGGAAGTTCCTCTAAAAGTCCTCGCTCATCTAAGTATTCAAAGATGGAGATAACTTCGATCTCGCTCCTGCCTTTCAGCATATTGTAGCAATTGGGACAGCAGCAGATGAGGCGCTCGATGCCTCGGTCCCTTACGTGATCGAAGATAGAATCGTTCGAAAGTTTATATCCCGTTTGGTTCACCGGCTTTTTGCAACAATCTACGGAAAAATCGATGCCGTCTTCTCTGCAGATCTTGATGAGTTTTTTGCAGGTTTCCGGAAACTGTCCCGGATAATTGCAACCGAGATAGAGCAGACTTTTCGTGTTTTTCTTTTGCACATTGCGCAGTAGATAGGGAGTTTTCTGAAGGCGAACCTTAAAACTGGGAAGGGGTTCGTTTTTTCTGTGCTCCATGGCGATGCCTTTGCCTGAAATATTTTTCGGACAGGTACGCTTGCAATTATCGCAGAGGTAACATTCCCCTTTAAGCTCGGGCCGTGTGGCGAACTCGGAGAGGTCCATATCGTAGTGTGCTAAAAACGGGCAGACTCGCTTACATTTTCCGCAGTGAATGCAGGAATCCAATGCGTATGAGATCATCGTAAGCTCCTTTCCTTAATATTCTTTTGCCAAGATTGCCGGGTCCACGCCTTTACGGAAGGCCCGTTGCAATCGTTGCATATGAAAAATCGTAGGCCAAATGCCGTTTTCTTCGAAACGTCTCGCATCTGTAAAGAGGGTGTCATTTAAAAGGGCAGGCTTGTAACCTCTATCCTTCAGGCGAATGGAAAGATCATAATCTTCCATAAGAGGGATGTGGCGAAAGCCACCAATGCTTTCGTAGAGATCGCGGCTTATAAAGATGCCTTGGTCTCCGAAAGCGATGTTGCGAAAGCGCACCCGGTTGTCGGAATTAAAGGCGACGATGCGCATCATGGCCTTCTTCGATCGAAAGCGCAGCTTAAAACAACCCCACTCCGCGCCGCTCTCTTCGATGGAGCGGAGGGCGGAGGGTTTTGGGAAGGTGTCGGCGTGTAGAAACCATAGAATATCCCCTCGGGTGTGTTCTACGGCCACATCCATTTGAGCGCCGCGACCCTTTGCTTTTTGAATCTTCGGGTAGCGGATCATTTCGAAACTTCCGTCGGTAGAGCCGCCGTCGGTAAAGAGAATTTCTTTTTCTCCCTCCAGATCATCTAAGGCTCTCTGTAGATAGTGAATATTTTCAATTTCATTGTAGCAGGGAATGATGATACTAATCATTGCGATGCCTCTTGTTGTATATCTTTAGGAGAACCAAGGATACAAGCGTTAAAAGCACGAGGAAGAAAATCGCCAATTTAAACTCCGGTGAGCTCGGGTCGTGTATTTGCTCTCCTAAATAAATCCCCGCCATATAATTAATGAGATTATATGAAATGAGGGGAATCAGGCGAAAGATAAAAAAGACACCTTGGCTTGTTCCCGAGGGATTGAAGAAAACTTGTTTGATCTTTTCGCTGCTCTTTTTTTCCACCAATTCGCTGATAGGTTTTCTCGCAAGTTTCGCCGCGAGGTAATACATAATGAAAATATTGACCCCACATCCTATGAGTGTGTAGATGACGCCCCAGGTCGTTCCGAAAATATAACCGCTGGGTACGACCAACAGGGGAACGGGAAAGAGGAAGATCGGGAGAATGGCCCAGAGTAAAATGTAAAGAACCGGCGCCCAAAACCCCGCGTCGTTTAAAATAGATTGAATACGCTCTTCCGTAAAATAGTCCTTAATATACTTAAAGGCGACAAAAAAGATTGTCGCCAAAAGTATTGTTATGATGATTTTAATCCACTTGTTCTGCTTTTTTGTCACGTCTGTCATTGTAAACCTTCTTGCCCACAAAGATGGCGATGGATAGGGCGAACAGAATGAGGAGGCCCATCATTAATTTTTGTGCGCCGCCTGTCAGCGTGCCGCCTACATAGGAGTAAACGATGGTAGCGGGAAGTTGGCCGACGCCTGTAGCTATGAAGAACGAGAGGAAGCTCATACCCGTAAGGCCTGCAGCGTAGCTTACCAGGTCGAAACTCATAAAGGGAAGGAGTCGGGCAATTAATATAGCGTATTTCCCGTAATCTTCGAAGAACTTGTCTACGGTTTCGAGCATTCCCTTGCCGGTGAATTTTTCTGCTACGTCGCGGCCTAAAACTCTGGAGATAAAAAAGCAGAGGGCAGCTCCCGCCATGGCGGAAGACCAGGATAGGATGGCACCGTTAACCCAGCCGAAGATGGCTGAGTTTGCCAGGGTAATAAAAAATGCGGGGATCGGAGAAATAATGGATTGAAGAACCATGAGAAGGAAGGATACGATCACGGCATAGACGCCGAAGCTACGAATGTATTCGGCGATACCGTCGATACCTTCGCTTGTGAGAACTCGTACCGCGCGGTTGATTCCGGCGTTAACCGGAGGAACAAAGAGATAGATGAGCAGACAGGCAATGATCACGCCGATCATTGCAGTTTTTTTGTTTAATTTCATAATGTCTCCTTTATCTTTTAGAAATAGAATGAAAGAATGGCATCATCGTCGTAGGAGCTGAAAGGTTCGATTTATTTGGAGGATCTTTCTTAAACACCTTTAATTCGTCGCCCTGTTCGTCGATGAAAAGAAAGCGCTCCTCATCTTTAGAAAAAGATACAATGGGAGAGTTCAAAACCTCTGCCGCCAGATCGCGAATATCGTCGATGTCTCGAATAGTTTCGAGAAGGGCTACGGACTTCTCCTGTTCCTTCGCTTTCTCTACAGTTTTTTCCAGTACATCGCTCTGGCTGTAGGTAATGCCCGAAAAAATATCTACGAAGGATTTCATGCCCACGAGGCCGTAGCCGCCGTCGCGCGCCGGGCCCAGGACGATATCACTCTTTTCAAGAGTTTGAAATGCCGAGACGATATAATCTTCGTCAATTCCTAAGAGATCCGATCCGACTAAAATCGCAGGACCTTTCACTAGTTCTCGTTTAAGAGAGTTGGCCATGGTATCGCCGAGGTCTTCTCCTTTTTGAATAAAAGCGGCTACTTTTTTTGTAGGCGGCTTACCATTGTAGTGGACAACGAGTCGGTAAGGTGTGCCCGAAAGTGTGCTGTAAAGATTTTCATAGAGGTGAATTAAAATCTCATCGACCTGATCGCCCGGGACATCTTTACGAAGCCTTGTCATTCCATGGCCCGGCTCCGGGGCACGGGCGAAAAAGATAATCGTGTTCATTGCAGTCTCCACAAGAAAAAAGGCCTTGTCATTTGACAAGGCACTTTTTATTAATTTACTTTAATTCAAAGCCGTCAAATTCTTTGGTGCCGTCCAAAGAGTTGATTACTTCGTGACCTTTTTCAGTTAGCTTGGAAGCAACTTCCCATGAACGGTTGCCGGAGTAGCAGTAGGTTAAGAAGGGTTTGTCGGTGGGAAGTTCGCCGTATTTTGCGTCGAATTCTTCGACTAAAACATTGATAGCGCCTTCTACATGGCTTTCGTCAAAGTCTTTAGCGTCGCGAGCGTCGATGATCGTGTAGTCGCCGGATTTAGCGAGTTCTACAAATTCAGGACCGCGAACGTTCGTTACTTTTGTAATGGTGGTGTAGTCGAAATCTTTTACGCCTTGAGCATTTTTAACGCTTTGGAAGCCGTTGTCTACTAAAATCTTAGCAGCTTCGCCACTCTTTTTGCCGGTGTTGCAGATGGTGATGATGTCGGCATCTTTTAAATCTTCGATTTTGGAAAGATCTTGTTCGAAGGTATCGAGGGGCATGTTAATAGCGTATTTAACGTGGCCTTCCTTGTATTCTTCGGGGCTGCGAACGTCGATAACAGTGACTTTTTCTTTAGCCTTTTTATCTTCCATGATTTTGTCGAGTTCTTCGCCGGTGATTTCGCCGACTTCTGCAGCGGGAGCTTGTTCAGTTTCAGCGTTAGCATTGGCATTAGCAGTTGCTGCGGCATTGTTTTGTGCAGCGTTGTTTGCCGGTGCGTTTTCAGCTTTAGGACCACATGCTGTGAGACCTGCGGAAAGTACGAGGGCAAGTGCCACGATATTTAGTTTTTTGTTCATTAAAATTTCCTCCTTGAACTTTATGATAACTCTAATACTATCTTAACAAATTTTTAAAATAAAACTGTGAAAAAACGTAGAAGAACCATTGTGTTTTTCTATATAAAAAATATTTTGAATAGAAAAAACCTATGATACGAATTAATCGCTTCGTATAGCATCCAGGGCGGAAAGATTCATAGCGCGCTTGGCGGGGAAATACCCGGCGGCGATGCCCACCAAGGTCGAAAAGGCGAGAGCGATAAGAATGAGCCAAAACGGGATATAGGACAGCTGAATCGCCTCTTCCGCTCCTTGAGACTGTGCAAAGCGATTGCCGATGGCGTTAAAGCCTGCGCTCAATAAAAGGCTCGTCGCGACTCCTACAACACCTCCGATAAAACCGATCAGAGCAGCTTCCGTTAAAAAGAGCTTTTGAATGTCTTGAATGGAGGCGCCGATTACTTTCATAACGCCGATTTCCTTTGTACGTTCGTAAATAGACATAATCATAGTATTGGCGATGCCGATGGCGGCGACGATAAAAGAAATGGATCCGATGCCTGCGAAGATGGCATTTACAATGGCCATGCCTCGGTTCATGCTCTTAATGGCTTCGAGAAGGCCGGAGGGCTCATAGCCTAAATCCTTAATGGCATCGCTCACATCTTCTGCATACTTTGTGTCATCTATGCGCACCTGTACCGTGGAGTAAGTTCCCCGTTCCGGCTCCGGAAGATCCAATGTTTCAGCAAGTTTCTTATAACCCTCAATGGTCATAAAGGCGCCGTTATCATACTGGGACTTCTTTGTCTTTTTCAAGACGCCTGTCACTTTAAGAGTAGTGGTTTTATCGTTTCCCGAGGGTGTTTCCGCCGGAGGGCCGAATCCGAAGTTCGGCATATCGGAAGAGCTTACACTTATTGTTTTCCCCGCCGCATCAAATAGGGGAGCATCGTCATCTTCTGATGTATCGGTTTCGGGAGACATGGGGTCGTAAAAAGCGTCCGCCATATCGCTTCCGAAGATCATCTGTCCTTCGCCCTTTCCGTGGAAGAGGCTTCCTTTTTCGGCACGCCAATCTAATGTGGAATAAGTTTCCTTGTTCATGGCGGTAATGGATATAAAGTCGCCGGTGTACTTTCTGTATTTCGCCGACACATTGGTAGTATACACCGGCGTCACGTCGATAACATGAGGAATTTTTTTGAAATCCCGGATGGAACGATCGGTTATTTTTTTAGGTGTCTTCTTACTCTTGCCTCCGGGTTCCATACTGTTTTCCGAAACCTGAATGTTTTTGACATCGCCGAAACTTTCCATCATGCGGCGATTATTTTCCGTAATGCCGTAGCCGAAGCTGATCATTAAAATAATGGAAACGCAACCGATGACTACTCCGAGAAGGGTAAGACCCGTGCGTAGTTTTCTGGCCAGAAGATTGCGCTTGGCCATATCCAGTAAGTCTCTAAAGCTCATCAGACCATCAAATCCTCGTCGCTGTCGTCATCGCTCTTACGCTTTTTAACGACGTAGAATGCTACACCGCCTGCGATTGCCGCTAAGGATGCGAGTCCTAATGGAATGGCCCAAACCGGGCGTTTATTCTCGTTTTCGTCCTCGCCTTCTGCGCCGGCCATATCGTCGGTAACGTTTACGGCAAAGGGTTTAACAAATTCCTGCCGCTTGCCCGTGGCGTCGTCGTAAGAAATGACGATTTCGCCCTTTTGTTCACCTTTTTCCGTAGGTGTTATGTTGACGTCGTAGGTTTCGGCGCTGGAAGGAGCCACACTTCCTGCAAAATAGGTATTGGTATCGGCGTCGAAATTGCCGCGAAGCTTAACCATGACATTGGAAAGGACAGATTTCCCCGTGTTGAAGAACTCGAAGGAAAGGGGCATCTCTTCTCCCACAAAACCTTCTTTATCCACCTTTAAATCCCCCGGCTCCAATACGGAGCTTTGGACCACGGGAATGCCGATGACTTCTGTAGAAGTATAGGGATTGCCGTCGCCGTCTTCGTATTCGAAAGTAGCGGTAATGGAATAGGTTTTAGCCGCCGTATCCGGCGCCGTCGTAAGAGTAATTTCTTTTTCGGCGCTACGGCGCGGTTTAATGGATTCGATGTGGAATGTATTGCTGCTTCCCACGGGAATAAAGGCGCTGCCGCCCTCGCTTCCTCCGGCTGCGCCGGCCGCCATGGCGGCTGCAGCTCCGTCACCGGAAGAGGATCCGGAGGGAAGACTTACAGGCTCGGCGGCATCGGCGGAAAGGGCGACGCGAATATTCTTCACTTGTTTTTTGCGATTGGTATTAAAGATTCTGAAGTAGAGAGTAAAAGGTTCGCCGGCCTTTGCCGTTTCGGGATCCATAGTGTAGCTGTCGATGACGACTTTCGGCGTATTGGCGCCGGTGGGCGCTTGACCCGATGGGGCGCCTCCTGTGCCCGTAACGGGAAGGGGAGCGCCGAGATCGCCCATATCGCCGCCGGAAAAACCGCCTCCTGATGAAGAACCGCCCGACGGTAATCCTCCCAAATCACCAAGATCCGGCATAGCGGAAGAGCCGCCTCCATTTAAGGAGCCCCCTCTCGAGGAAACAGTTAGCATTTGGGTGGTTTCATGGACTTCGCCATTGGTTCCGTCCACATAGCTGACGCTTAATTTAATCGGATAGTTTTTCGCCTCGGCATTAGAGGTGAGGCGGAAAGTAAAGGAGTAGCTTTCCTTTTGTTTCGGGGCAAAGAATTTGGCATTGACATTGCTGTTGGATTTTGGAACGAGGGCATCGAGATCTTGAGATTCGGCTCGAATTAGAATATTCTTCGCAGGGCCCGTGCCGTTGTTTACGATGGAGAAGTGAACGGGAATATCCTTCCCGGGCTCCGACGGGGCGGGCCAGGTGAGGTCTGCAAAGTCCAAAATAGAAATGGGAACATGGCTTCCCTGTTCGACTTTCGGCGGGGGAATGCTGCCCATATTTTGTGCCGCTTCCACCATTCCGCTTCCTTGGGATAAACACATGGCGGCGGCCGTTAAAAGTACCAGTTTATTTCTCGTTTTCATACATCACTCCTAAAGGTTTTGAGAACCGTTCATTATCTTCTCAGCTCGCTCTTTTACGCTGCGGGTTTCATCCCGTATAATGACGCCGTCACGAAGTTCCACGATGCGATCGGCATAAACTGCCGTCTCCAAATCGTGGGTAACGATAATCAGCGTCTGTTTATGTTCCTTGGCGAGATCGCACATCATCTCCATAATTTCCACGGACGTCGCAGAATCTAAATTTCCCGTGGGCTCGTCGGCAAAAAGAATGGGCGGCGCGTCAACAAAGGCTCTGGCAATGGAAACGCGTTGCTGTTGACCGCCGCTCATTTCCATGGGCTTGTGTTCCAATCGCTCGCCCAGCCCGACGCGGGTTAAAATATCCCGCGCCTTTTCTTCTCTCTCTTCCTTGCCGACGCCTTTAAAAATAAGGCCTAAACTTACATTTTCCGTAGCCGTAAGGGTAGGAATTAAATTGTAAGATTGAAAGACGAAGCCCACATTTAATTGGCGAAACTTCGTAAGACGTTCTTCGGAAAGTTTTTCCATATGTACTTTTCCGTTAATGACGATCTCGCCCTTGGTGGGTTTGTCGAGACCGGCCATGAGATTAAGTAGGGTGGATTTGCCGCTACCCGATGTGCCGAGAAGACAAATAATCTCTTCCCGCTCAATGTCTAAATCGACGCCGCGAAGGGCGTAAACTTTTTCATTTCCCATACGGTAGACGCGGTACAAATCTCGTATACTGATAAATGACACGAAATCATCACATCCTTTCCATTATAATATCATAGAATACTTTTGAGAAAGTTTAAGATTTAAGCTAAATAAATAGAACAAAGTCATGTCAATATATCAGTGTTGACACTTATACAAAGGAGAAGCGATGAATTATAAGGGTCAAAAAGAGGTCGTGACCATTGATTTTGAGCGCAAAAAACGCCGCCTCTTCGGGGAAACAATTTTCGGCGAAGGTAAGACGGCGGAGCATTTAAAAATAGCTGTGAAAAAAATGTTGGAACATGACGGGGAAGTCTTGGTCACGCGCTTAAGTCGGGAGCAATTTGAAGTACTGGGAGAATTAAAAAAACATCTCGATTACGATTCTCTTTCAATGACGGCCATGGCGAAAAAGGAAAAGCAAACCGTGGGAAAAGTTGCCGTGGTGACGGCGGGCACCTCGGACGTTTCAGTAGCGGAAGAATGTGTGCGAACCTTAGACTTCTTCGGGATCGGCAGTGAATCGGTTTACGATGTAGGCGTGGCGGGAATTCATCGCCTCTTCAATCAGCTGGATCGCCTGAAGGATGCGGACGTCATCGTCGTGTGCGCCGGCATGGACGGGGCCCTTCCCTCAGTAGTGGCGGGTCTCGTGTCCTCTCCCGTTATTGCCGTTCCCACATCAGTAGGTTACGGCGCAGCCTTTCACGGCGTGGCGCCTCTGCTCAGTATGCTCAATTCCTGTGCCGAAGGGGTGGCGGTAGTGAATATCGACAACGGATACGGTGCCGCCTATATGGCGGGGCAAATCGTGATGAAGATTTACGAAAAGGACAAATAGTCTTTTTCCGATAAAAAAGCGTCTACAGGCAAATCGTATTCGTCCCGAGGAAGATCCTTTACGAGCTGATCGTGAAAGCCTACGCCTAAGCGGTAGCCGTCATGGGTTGCGAAGAAGCGGTCGTAATAGCCTCCCCCGTAGCCCATACGATAGCCTTCACCGTCGAAGGCGAGGCCCGGCGTAATAATAAGATCGACGTTTTCACGGCGTCGATCGTTTATTTTCTCCTGAGGTAATTCCAAAATTCCTAATGAATTAGGCGCGAGCTCGTCTAAACCTTTTATCTCCGTCATGATCATGGCTCCGCCTTTCGGCGCAAGGGGAACATACACTTTTTTCTCCTTCAGTATTTCAGGAATCCATTCAATGGTTTCCACCTCGCTTCCCATGGAGACAAAGATAAAAACAGAGTCACTCTTTTCATAGACCGGAAGAGATTTCAGTCTCTGAAAAATGGTTTCCGATGTTTTTTTTCGCATTTCAGGGTCTAATTTATTACGAGCGGCCTTCAAATTATTACGAATAGAAGTCTTTTTCATTGTAGATACCCTCCGAGGTTTCATAAATTTGTAACTTATACTATAATAAATGAGATAATTATAAGGAATGAGGTGGACCGTTGATTACATTTCGCAACGTCTTTAAAGAGTACGATAACGGCGTACAGGCATTAAAAGACGTCAATCTGGAAATACCTTACGGCGAATTTGTCTTTATCGTCGGCGCATCTGGCGCGGGTAAAAGTTCGCTGATCAAATTATTAATATGTGAAGAAAAAGTAACCCGTGGTCACATCTTTGTCAACGAAAAAGACATTACGGAGCTGGCTCCATGGTATATACCCAAGTTGCGCCGAAAAGTCGGCGTCGTCTTTCAAGACTTCCGTCTTTTGAAAAAAAAGACGGCCTACGAAAATGTGGCCTACGCTCTGGAAATCGTAGGCGAGAGCGGGCGCACGATTAAAAAGCGAGTCCCTGAAGTTTTAGATCTCGTAGGCTTAAGCGATAAACAAAACAGCTATCCCGGCGAACTTTCAGGTGGGGAAGGGCAAAGGCTCGCTATCGCAAGAGCCATTGTCAATCGTCCGCCGGTCCTCGTATGCGATGAGCCTACGGGTAATCTCGACTTTGAAACGGCTATGACGATTATGCAAACATTAAAGCGCATCAATGAAGACGGCGCTACGGTCATTATGGCGACCCACGCGCGCAATATAGTAAATCATATGAACCGCCGCGTCATCACCTTGGACGACGGTCGCATTATAAGCGATGTCAATGTGGGAGGTTACGATGCGATTCATTAGACAATTTGCCAACAATATTAAGGAAGCCTTTCAAGGCATCGCCCGCAATAAAGGTATGAGCCTCTTGTCGGTTATATCCACCATGGCAGTCCTCGTTCTGTTCGGCGTGGTCCTGCTTCTGATTTTAAATATGACGGGGCTAGTCAATGAAACGGAAAAGAAAGTGGATAAGGTTGTCGTTTATCTTACCGACACGGCCACGGAAGAAAATGTTCAAGAGATAATATCTACAGCGGAAGCAACAGGCTATGTGAAGGATGCATCCTTTACCTCGAAAGAGCAGGCCTGGGCTGATTTCGCTGAAAATCTCGAGCTTTCAAATGATTCCTACTTTTTAGACGGCATGGATGAAAATCCCCTGCCGGCATCGATCACCCTTCAGCTTTCAAGTATCGAAGAGGCCAAGACTGTGGCGCAATCGGTGCAAAGTATGTCGGGGGTCTATCAGGTAGATTACTTAAATGAGCTTATCGGAAAAATCGTACAGTTAAACGATTGGGTACGCATCTTAGGTGTTATCGTCGTTGCGATTTTAATTATTATTGCCGTCGTATTGATCTATAATACGGTGAAATCGACGATCTCCAATCGAAGCCACGAAATTCAGATAATGAAATACATCGGCGCCAGCAACGGCTACATTCGCAGGCCCCTTCTTATCGAAGGCTTAGTCTTCGGGCTGATTGCAGGAGCCATCGCCTTAGCCCTTGTTTATTTCGGTTATCAGGGAATATATGGGCTCTTTGATGAGCGCCTCAATATCCTTATGGGCATGAAACTGATTCAACCACGCCTGATTTTAAAAGATATGGCGATTATTTTTGTGTGCATCGGCGTAGGTGTCGGATTAATCGGTAGCTCCCTTTCGTTGGGTCGTTACCTTGACGTGTAATAGAGTATCAAGAGGAGGTAGTTTTTAGATGAACCACAGAAAGCAGCTATCGGCCGCATTGGCGATTCTAATGTTGAGTTCACAGCCGGTTCTTGCAGCTAATTTACAGTCGGAAAGAGCGAAGGCTGTGGAACGCAAGAACGCCGTTCAATCAGAAATGAGCGGGACCCAATCTAAGATTTCGTCCGCTCAGAATCAGGTAGCCGGTGTGGAGGCGGAAATTCGTGCTTTAGACGAAAAGATTATGTCCGTGAACGTCACATTGGATCGTTTAAACGGCGAAATGCAACAGTTGCAGGTGGAAATTCAAAAGACAAAGGCGGAACTCGAGGCGGCGAAAGAAGAACTTGCGGAAAAGAAAGATTTCTACGCTAAACGCCTTCGTGCCATGTACATTGCTAACGATCGAGGTTATCTTGATATTCTTCTGGACTCTGCAGATGCCGAATCTTTAATCGGAAATATGCGTATGATTCGATCCATTGCCGTGAGCGACAGAGAGCTGGTTGAAGAGATCGAACAAAAGGTTGAAGAGATCGAAACGAAAAAAGCGCAATTGGATCAACAGGAAAAAGAACTGGCGGCCAAGCAGGCCCAAGTTCGCCAAGAGCGTGCAAATTTAGAAGCGGCCAATGCGAAGAAGACCGCCTATATGAATACGCTTATGAGCAATATCAGTGCTTACGAAGCGCAATATGACGAAATGTTGAGAGAATCCAACGCCATCGAATCGCAGATTCAAAACCTTGATCTCTCCATTCAAAAAGCGAAAGAGGAAGAAGCGGCACGCATCGCTCGCCAAAAGGAAGCGGAACGTCAGGCACAACTTGAAAAAGAGAGAGCAGCTGCACGGGCTGAAGAATCGAGTCGTGCAGAAAAACAGGCTTCCAAGCGAGTATCCAGCAGTAAAAAGGCGACGACTAACTCTTCGGTCTCTCGCTCAAGTTCCTCAACGGCCTCCAGTTCAAGCGATGTAATGGTAAACAGTGCCAAGGCTACGCCTGAAGCTAAAAAAGGTGAATTCTACTGGCCGGTGCCCGGTCATCACCGCATTACATCGCCCTTCGGCTACCGGGTTCACCCGATCTTAGGCTATAAAAAATTACACACCGGCATCGATATCAGTGCACCCAGCGGAACGCCGGTCATTGCCGCAGGCTCCGGCACGGTTATCGCCTCTCGTTTTATGGGAGGATACGGCAACTGCATTATGATCGATCACGGATCGAAAGTGTCGGTTTACGGTCACCTTTCCGGACGCGCTGTAAGTGTCGGGCAAAGCGTAAGTGCCGGTCAGACCATCGGTTACGTCGGGAGTACAGGCATGAGCACCGGCCCTCACTTGCACTTTGAAGTGCGGGTCAACGGATCCCTGCAAAACCCGTTAAACTATTTATAATTAAATCAGGCACATCATAAGGAACCTTCTCGTTGAAGGTTCCTTATTTCCATAGGAGATAAAATGAAGAAAAAACATATCGCCATTATTTTGGCCCTTTTAATCGTTACCAATCTGGCTTCGGCGACACTTGCCGTTCAATACGTCACAGGGGATGCCAAAGAAGCGGCGGCTACAAAGACTCTCGAATACTTCTTAAAGAAGAATTATCTTCGCTCAAAAGACATTACCGACGAAGATTTTAAAATCGGTCGACGTAAGGGCACGGTGGAAGCATTGAATGATCCTTACAGCCAGTACTTTACGCCTGAAGAGTATGACCGTTTTGTGGAATCCACAACCGGAGAATTTTTCGGTATCGGCGTGCAGATCGGCGCCGTTCAGGACTCGAAACTTATTACCGTCATCGCCCCCATTAAAGGAAGCCCTGCGGAAAAGGCCGGTATCAAATCCGGCGACAAGATCGTCTCCGTTGACGGGGAAGACTACACGGTTGAGGAGATGGAAGAAGCGGTTAAACATATTAAAGGTGACAAAGGCACCAAGGTGACCTTGGGCATTATGAAAGAAGACGGCGGCGAGGTAAAAGAAATCGAGGTCGTCCGCGACGAAATTCATATGGAATCCGTGGTGACAGGTTCCATCGGCGACATCGCTTATATCGGTCTCACTCAATTTGAAGACGACACGTTAGAGGACTTTGAAAAAGCCTTAAATGACGCGAAAGATAAAAAGGGATTGATTCTTGATCTTCGGGGCAATCCCGGCGGCATTTTAGAAGCGGCGGTAGGCGTAAGCGATCTGCTCCTTCCGGAAGCTGACATTGTAAGTGCGAAGGATAATAAGGGGAAAGAAGTCTTTCATTACACCTCCGATGAAAAAGAGTGGACAAAACCTGTAGCGGTTTTAATCAACAGAGGAAGCGCCTCGGCGTCTGAAATCGTCGCCGGCGCCATTAAAGACAATAAGCGTGGCGAACTTATCGGCGAAAAATCCTATGGAAAGGGCGTCGTGCAAACCCTCGTGCCATTACCCGGCGGAGGCGGCATTAAGCTTACTACCAGTGAATATTTCACGCCGGCAGGGGTAAGTATACATGAGAAAGGGATCGAACCTACGATTCCGGTCGAGCTGCCCGAGAATATTAAGGGCATCGGTTTGGAATATCAAAATCAAGATACACAACTCAAAAAAGCAGTTGAAGTCATAGAAAAGAGCGATCGTTAAGATCGCTCTTTTCATGCAGGAGGCAGTATGGATTTTAAAATACATTCGGATTATAAGCCGACAGGCGATCAGCCCAAGGCCATCGACACATTGGCAAAGGGCATTCAATCAGGTATGCATCACCAGACCCTTCTCGGCGTAACGGGGAGCGGCAAGACCTTTACCATGGCCAATCTTATCGAAAAGGTTCAAAAACCGACCTTGGTCATTGCCCACAATAAGACGCTGGCCTATCAATTGGCATCTGAATTCCGCGAATTTTTCCCGGAAAACGCCGTGGAATACTTCGTGTCTTATTACGACTACTATCAACCGGAAGCCTATGTTCCGGGGACGGACACCTTTATCGCAAAAGACGCGAGCATCAATGACGAAATCGACAAGCTTCGCCACTCCGCCACCATGGCACTTTTCGAACGGCGAGACGTTATCATCGTAGCCTCCGTAAGCTGTATTTACGGCTTAGGGGACCCGATCGATTATAAAAACCTCGTGGTCAGTTTGCGTCCCGGCATGGTTTGGGACCGCAACGAACTTATGAGTAAACTTGTAGACATACAGTATGTGCGAAATGACATCGATTTTTCCCGGGGAACTTTCCGTGTGCGAGGGGATGTGCTGGAGATTTTTCCGGCGGGGAATTCCGAGAAGACCATTCGCGTGGAATTTTTCGGCGATGAAATCGATCAGATTGCGGAAGTGGACGCCGTTACAGGGCGCGTAGAAAGTTACAGAAACCACGTATCAATTTTCCCGGCATCTCACTTTGCGACGAAGCCGGAGAAAGTGGAGCGGGGAGTAAAGGCCATTCGTAAGGAACTTGAAGAGCGTCTCTTTACATTGCGAGATCAAGAAAAATTATTGGAAGCTCAGCGTCTGGAGCAGCGCACCAATTACGATGTGGAGATGCTCGAGGAAATGGGCTTTTGCTCCGGCATCGAAAACTATACACAGCCCTTAAGCGGCAGACCCAGGGGAAGCAGACCCTATACTCTAATCGACTACTTCCCCGAGGACTTTATGACGATTATCGACGAATCCCATGCCACCGTTCCTCAAATCCGCGGCATGTTTAACGGTGACAGGGCGCGGAAACAGACTCTCGTAGACTACGGGTTCCGATTGCCTTCGGCTCTCGATAACCGTCCTTTACGCTTTGAGGAATTTGAAGAGCTTCAAAATCAGGTGGTCTATGTATCGGCAACCCCCGGTCCTTATGAAGAAGAGCACGAGGAGCAGCGAGTAGAACAGATTATTCGCCCTACGGGACTGGTAGACCCGAAGATCACCGTGGTGCCGACGAAGAATCAGATCGACCATTTAACCGAGCAAATTAACGGCGTCAAAGAAAAAGGCATGCGCACTTTGGTGACCACGCTGACGAAGCGGATGGCGGAAGACTTAACGAAGTATTTCAAAGATATCGGATATAAAGTGGCCTACCTTCACTCTGACGTGAAGACCATCGAGCGGATGGAAATTATTCGGGATCTTCGTTTGGGGAAATACGACGTTCTTGTGGGAATCAACCTTCTGCGGGAGGGACTGGATATTCCCGAAGTGGGCCTCGTGGCGATTTTAGATGCGGATAAAGAAGGGTTCCTCCGCTCGGAGACTTCCCTTATTCAAACGGCGGGCAGGGCCGCCCGAAATGCGGAGGGCTACGTCATCATGTATGCCGACACCATTACGGGCTCCATGCAGCGGACTATCGACGAAACCGAGCGCCGCCGAAGAATCCAAATGGCATACAATAAAGAGCATCATATTACGCCGAAATCCATCATTAAAGGCATTCGCGACGTCATCGAAAATACTGTGGCTGCCGAGGAAGAAGAAGAGTTTTCGGAGGAATTTTCCACCGACGAAATCGTCGCCATGTTACAAAATCTGGAGACGGAAATGTTCAAATCGGCGGAAAAATTGGACTTCGAGCGAGCCGCCAATATTCGCGATCAGATAACGGAATTAAAAGAGCAATATAAAATTAAAGACTAGAAAGGAACCGGATGAATCAAACATTAGAACACGCTATTCACATTCACGGTGCCCGTCAACATAATCTGAAAAATTTAGACGTGTATATTCCGAGAAATAAAATGACCGTCATCACCGGTCTTTCAGGTTCGGGCAAGAGTTCCCTGGCCTTCGACACAATTTATGCCGAAGGGCAGCGACGCTATGTAGAAAGTCTATCGTCCTACGCCCGTCAATTCTTAGGACAAATGGATAAGCCTGATGTGGACTATATCGAGGGCATGAGCCCGGCCATCGCCATCGATCAAAAGACCACATCGAAGAACCCCCGATCCACTGTGGGGACGGTAACGGAAGTTTACGATTACATTCGCTTGCTCTACGCTCGCGTGGCAAAGCCTTACTGCCCGGTGTGCGGACGTCAAATCGAAGCCTATGCGGAAGATCAGATCGTAGACAAAATCCTCGAAATGGAGGAAGGCACCCGCTTCCAACTATTGGCGCCTGTTGTGCGTCAGAGAAAGGGGCAACATAAAAAGTTGTTGGCTCGCATCCGCAAAGAGGGCTATCTACGGATGATCATCGACGGGGAAATGCACCACGCCGATGAAGAGATCGAGCTTGAAAAAAACAAAGTTCACGATATTTTTATCGTTGTAGATAGGATTATTATTCGTGAGGGTATCGAGACCCGTTTAACCGACAGTATCGAGACGGCATTGGAAATTTCAGGTTCTACGGTGATCGTGGATACCTTGGACGGGGAATACAAACTTTATTCTACAAGCTACGCCTGTCCTGAACACGATATCGCCATCGAACCTGCCACACCTCGCTCCTTCTCTTTTAACACGCCTATGGGCGCCTGCCCGACATGTAAGGGCCTCGGGAGCAGCAGACGTGCCGATCCCGATCTCATTATCCCCAATAAGGAGCTTTCCATCGACGAGGGCGCCATCTCCTGTTACGGCACCTCCGATGGAACCTATTATAAGGAAATCATCAATCAAATAGCGGCGCGCCACGATTTTTCTACGAAGGAGCCCATAAAAAATGCACCGAAGGCCATGATCGACGAGCTGATGAACGGTACGAAGAAACCGCTGAAGTTTACCTTTCAATCTCATTTCAGAGGCAAGAAGGAATACAATGGCCACTTCGAGGGAATTTTAAAGAATTTAAACAGACGCTATACGGAAAGCGCCAGCGATCGCACTATGGAGCGCATCGAGCCTTTTATGGCGGATATTCCCTGCCCGGAATGCCACGGCGCCCGATTGAAAATGGAATCCCTCGTCTTTAAGCTGGGGGGTAAAAACATTTATGAATCTACGCTATTGGCAGTTAGCGACGCCATCGATTTTTTCGACAGCTTGGAGCTCAGCGAAATGGATCAAAACATCGCACGGCAAATCTTAAAGGAAATTCACGAGCGACTATCTTTCTTAATTCAAGTAGGCCTCGGCTATCTGACACTGGCGCGCATGGCGGGAACCCTTTCAGGCGGAGAAGCTCAGCGTATTCGCTTGGCCACGCAAATCGGAAGCGCTCTTGTAGGTGTTACCTATGTGCTGGACGAGCCTTCCATCGGGCTCCATCAAAAAGACAATGCTATGCTCTTAAAATCTCTTCGCAATCTAACGGAAATCGGCAATACCCTCATCGTCGTTGAACATGACGAAGAGACCATGCGGGAAGCCGATGAAATTCTGGATATCGGCCCCGGCGCCGGGGTTCACGGCGGCCACATTGTCGCCCAGGGATCTTACGACGATATTATTAAAGTTGATGACTCCATCACCGGACAATATCTCTCCGGCAAAAAGAAAATCGAGGTTCCCGAAGAGCGTCGTCCTTACTCCGGCGATTCTCTCGTGATAAAGGGAGCGGCTGAAAATAATTTAAAAGATGTAGATGTTGAATTTCCACTTCGTCAATTTATTTGTGTTACCGGCGTATCCGGTTCGGGGAAGAGCTCTCTTGTAAACGAAATCCTTAAAAAGGCCGTAGAGCAGAAAGTAAATCGCAGCAAAGTGCGACCGGGAAAATACAAATCCATCGAGGGGCTCGAGCATGTAGACAAGATCGTCTCCATCGATCAAAGCCCTATCGGTCGCACACCCCGCTCCAATCCGGCGACCTACACCGGCACTTTTGACTTGATTCGAGATGTCTTTGCCCAAACGAACGAGGCGAAGATCAGAGGGTATGAGAAGGGCCGCTTTTCTTTTAACGTAAAGGGCGGTCGATGTGAAGCCTGCAAGGGTGACGGTATCTTAAAAGTGGAGATGCACTTCTTACCCGACGTGTACGTTCCCTGCGAGGTATGTGGCGGAAAGCGCTATAATCGGGAGACCCTTCAGGTGAAATTTAAAGGCAAAAATATTGCCGATGTCTTGGATATGACAGTGGATCAGGCGGCGGAATTTTTCGAAAACCATCCGCGGATCTTAAGAAAAATTACCACCCTCCAACACGTAGGCCTCGGCTATATTAAACTGGGTCAGCCCTCAACTCAGCTTTCCGGTGGAGAAGCTCAGCGGATCAAGCTCGCCACGGAACTCTCCAAGAGGGGCACGGGAAACACACTCTATATTTTAGACGAGCCTACGACGGGCCTTCACACAGAAGACATTCGAAAGCTGGTTCACGTACTTCAGGAGCTCGTTGATCGAGAAAACACCGTCGTCGTCATCGAACACAATCTGGATGTTATCAAGGTAGCGGATCATATTATCGACTTAGGGCCCGACGGAGGCGACGGTGGCGGCACCGTTGTCGCGACAGGACGGCCGGAAGAAGTGGCGAAAGTGAAGGGAAGCTATACAGGAGATTACTTGAAGGATATTCTAAAGGGATAGAGAAACGCCGTTTCTCATTTTCCCTCTCATTTTCTTGTAGATTTTAGCACGGTATAGTATAATTCAAAAAAGCCAAAAATAAGAGAGAGGAGGACTTCAACTTGAACACCATAACATTCAGCCGCCGTCGGATAACCGAGGCTACAGACACAAAAAGTCTCGGCGCCGACATAATGAGACAGATATAAGTATCAGATCGTATACGTATTCAAGTTGAGGAGGAATAAAATAAAATGAAAAAATGGACAATCGTAAGTTTAATCGTCGCCGTATTCGCCTTCGCCCTCGTCGGCTGCGGCGGAAATCAGGAAGCAAACACCGGCGCAAATAATACTGCAAACAATACAGCCGGCGCCAATGGAAACAAAGCGGATTTCGTAGCGGAAGAAGTTAAAGCCGACCAAGCGGCTATCGATGCTGCAGCAAAAGAGATTAAGGACAAGGGTAAGCTCGTCCTCGCCACTTCTGCCGACTACCCGCCCTACGAATGGCACTTAATGAAAGACGGCAAAGATGAAATTGTCGGTTTCGACATCGAAATTGCAAAAGCCATCGCCGATTCCCTGGGCGTGGAACTTGAAATCAAAGATTTGGATTTCGACGGTATCATCCCGAGTCTTACCTCCGGTCAAGCGGACATCGGTGTTGCCGGCTTATCGGCTACCCCCGAACGGTTAAACGCTGTCAACATGACCTCTCCCTACTATCAAAACGAACAAGTGATCATCGTTCCCAAGGATAAAGCGGAAAACTATAAAACCATGGAAGACTTTGCCGGTCTCACCGTAGGGGCTCAAACGGGATCTTTACAAGAAGCTACCATTCAGGAAAACTTCCCGAAAGATGTTAATCTTAAGAGCCTTCCGAAGCTTAACAATCTGGTACTTGAAGTTAAAAACGGTACAGCCGATGCCCTCGTTATCTCCAAGAGCGCCGGACACCAATATGCTAAACAATTCCCCGAACTCGAGGTTCTCGATGTAGGGATTCCCGAAGAACCGGGCGTCTGCGTAGCACTTAAAAAAGGCAACGACGGCTTGACCGCTTACATCGATCAAGAACTTAAGAAAATGATCGAAGAAGGTAAAGTAGATGAGTGGATCACTCAATACGAAAAATTAAGCGATGAAACTGCAGGCGTAGAAGACGCCCAATAATATTCGTAGTTAGTAAGAAAAACTGTTTCCTCGGGAAACAGTTTTTTCAATCGAGGAGGAGTTATGAACTTATTGAAATCTTGGTTCGCGTTTCTGGGGAAATGGGGACCAATGTATGCCGAAGGGACGCTGGTAACGCTAAAAGTATCCTTCTTCGGCGTGCTCATCGGTTTTGCCTTAGGGATAATTGTCGCTTTGATGCGCAACTCGAAGATAAAACCCCTGGAAGTACTTTCTAAAATTTACGTACAGGTTCTGAGGGGCACACCATTGCTCGTACAAGTAACCATCGCTTACTACGGCTTTGCCACCGTTGTTCCCGAACAGTTTAACTACTTAAAACAGCCACTGATACTGTCTATGGTTGCTGTGTGCATGAACTCTTCGGCTTATGTATCGGAGATTATTCGCGGCGGTATTAACGCAGTGGATCGTGGTCAAAGTGAAGCGGCGGCATCACTCGGAATGAAAAAGAGCCAAATAATGCGCCACATCATTTTGCCCCAGGCCATTAAAACCGTATTGCCCGCCCTCGGGAATGAATTTGTCACCTTAATCAAAGAGTCGGCCATTCTTTCCGTCGTCGGCGTAGGCGATATTATGTACCAGGCAAAAGTTGCAGGCGGGGCGACCTATCTGCCCTTTATGCCCTATGTAACATCGGCATTGATTTATCTGGTTCTCGTAACCGTTCTTTCCAAAGTTGTCGATACATTCGAAAGGAGGATGGCGACCGGTGATACTCATTAATAATCTTACAAAAAGCTTCGGAAACAACCACGTTTTAAAAGGTATTTCTACTGAAATTAAAGACGGAGAAGTGGTCGTTGTCATCGGCCCCTCCGGCTCCGGTAAATCCACCTTCTTACGTTGTCTGAATCGCTTGGAAGAAGCCGACGGCGGCGAAATTATTTTCGAAGGAATGGATGTCAACAAGAAAGATACCAATATTGAAAAAGTGCGGGAAGATATGGGTATGGTATTCCAATCCTTCAACCTCTTTCCTCACAAAACCGTTTTGGAAAATATCACCATGGCCCCGGTTCTCGTAAAAGGAGAGGACAAGGAAAAGGCTGAAGAACACGCAGTGAAACTTTTAGAACGTGTGGGTCTTGCCGACAAAAAAGACGCCTATCCCAATCAGCTCTCAGGCGGTCAAAAACAACGGATCGCCATCGTGCGTGCCCTGGCCATGAACCCCTCGGTGATGCTATTTGACGAACCTACATCAGCCCTCGACCCGGAAATGGTCGGCGAAGTACTGGATGTTATGCAGCAGCTTGCCAAAGAGGGAATGACCATGGTGGTCGTTACCCACGAAATGGGCTTTGCAAGAGAAGTGGGCGACCGCATCCTCTTCCTCGATGAGGGACTCCTCGTGGAAGAGGGAACCCCCGATGAAGTCTTTAACCATCCGAAAGAAGAGCGAACACAATCCTTCTTAAACAAAGTACTATAAAAATCGCCCTGCGGGGCTTTTTTTATTGGGCATCATCTCATAAAATATGGTGCGTATCGAATGGACTGAGATTTTCAAACTCCTAAAAAATAGATAGACTATAGAAATTTTCTATTCAATGCGAGATCTCTTTATATGAATCTTTCGTCATGATAAGATACCTCTAATGAAATAAAGTAGCGGAGCTATTTTGTTTCGAATATATAAGGAGGTTTCAGATGAAACAGAGTTTAAAACACGTTGGTTTTTTACTGCTCGTTTTCGCTTTAGGTTTAGGCCTCGTGGCTTGCCAAGGTAAAGGCGAAGATAATGGGGCGAAAAATGAAACGAATGCGGCAGCGACCGAAAATAAAGAGAGCGCTGCTTTTGAAGAAGCAACCACAGAAGATGTGGAAAAAGCGCTGAAAGACGAAAACAGTATTGTCGTCGACGCGAGAAGTAATGATTCTTACATCGGATGGGCTTTAGACGGTGACAAACGCGGCGGTCACATCGATGGCGCTACGGATTTCTCCAGCTACTGGATTGACGGCGCTTATGATGAAAAGGAAAATCTCGAAGGAGATTCCCGCGAAACGGTACTCGCCTATACTATGGAGAACAAAAAGCTCGAACCGGGCAAAAAGGTAATCGTCTACGATACCAATGGTAAAGATGCCGAAGTGGTAGCAAACTACTTTAAGGAAAAAGGCATTGAAGACATTACCATCTACAATGCAAAGGAATGGATCGATGACGAATCCAAGCCTATGGCTTCTTATCCCAACTACGAACTTCTCCTCGCTCCCGAAAAGGTCAAGGATTTAATCGACGGCAAGGAAGTAGAACCTGTTAAAGATTCTAAAAATGTCAAAATCATAGACGTTCGCTGGGGCGATGATAAGGAATCAGGCTATTTAGATGGCCACATTCCGGGAGCTGTTCACGTGAACACCGACTCCTTCGAACCGCCGAAAGAATATGTAAAAGGCAATGAAGAATGGCGTTTAACCGACGACGACAGCCTCGTAAAATTACTTCTCGAAAACGGCATTACAAAAGATTCTTCCGTCGTCGTAACGAGCCCCGAGCCCATGGCGGCTACACGTTTCGCTACGATTTGTAAGTATTTAGGCGTGGAAGATGTTTACGTCATGAATGGCGGATTCGTCAACTACGAAAATAAAGGCTTTGAGCTTTCTAAAGACCAAGTGAAACCTGAAGCTGCAACGGATTTCGGTACGGAATATCCCGTAAATCAGGATCTTATTACGACGATCCCCGAGTTAAAAGAGCTCTTAAAGGACGATAAATTTACTTTGGTCGACAACCGTACATGGGAAGAATTTATCGGCGAAACATCCGGCTATTCTTACCACGACAAAAAGGGCCGTATCCCCGGCGCCGTCTTCGGTTACGCAGGCAAGAAGGATTCTTCCTCCATGTCCTATTACAGAAACATCGATAAGACCATTCGCAACATCGATGAAATTAAGACCATGTGGGAAGAACAAGGCATCGACTTAAACAACAAACTCGCCTTTATGTGCGGCAGCGGTTGGCGTGCGGCGGAAGTTCTTTGGGATTCCAAGGTAATGGGTATGGAAGACACCACCCTTTACAGCGACGGCTGGATCGCATGGAGTAACGAAGGCAACCCTACGGAAACCGGTGACCCGACGAAATAAGAAGAAGGTTTAAAATGAAGCGAAGATTACAAGTTGTGCTCTCCGTTTTGCAAGGGCTCGTAGTGACAGCACTGGGCGCCCTGGAGTTTTTAAGCTATAAAAAGGCGGGGGTGAGCCACCATTTGCGCTTTAAACGCACCTATTATCTTCATCATCTCCTTACGCCGGGCGTGCGCCTCGCCCTCGGAGCGGTGATGGCGGTTTTCGTTCTCTATGTGGTATATTCCGTTGCAAAGAAAGGGCGAAAATCCTTGCTTCCCATAGGGATTTGGTCATTTATTCTCATGGTATTATTTCTCTTGTCCACGGCTCGAGAATTAATGGCCTATCCTTATATGGTTTTAGGTGGTTTTGTAAACCTCGTACTCAGCGGCCTGGCTCTGTCCCGGCGATAATAAAAGCGGCTCTTCGGAGCCGTTTTTAGTTATATTTATTTTAAAGTGAAAAAGCCCCCAAGGCCCGGATTTTTGAACCGAGTCTTGAGGGCTTTTCTTTTCAAAATCTATTGATTAAATAATTCTTCCGCATAACGTACCGAGGCCATAGCGTCTTTGCAGTAGCGATCGGCTTTTATTTCCTCGGCGTATTCTTTTGTGAGCACGGCGCCGCCTACCATAATCTTTGTATCGGGGGATTGCTCGTGAATGAGCCGGATGGTGGCCTCCATAAAGGGTACCGTCGTCGTCATAAGGGCCGAGAGACCTACGAGCTTGACGTCATGTTCCAATACTTTTTCAACAACTGTATCCGGTCGAACGTCTTTTCCGAGGTCGATTATATCGAAGCCGTAGTTTTCCAGGAGGGCCTTCACGATGTTTTTACCGATATCGTGAATATCGCCCTTAACAGTCGCGACGATAATAGAGCCTTTATTCTCAGCAGTGGTCCCCATTTCATCCATTCGCTCGCGAATAATGGTAAAGGCGGAGGCGGCCGCATCGGCAGATCGTAAAAGCTGGGGAAGGAAGAGTGTCTTCGCCTCAAATTCTCTCCCCACTTTATCCAGGGAGGGGACGAGATAATCGTTGATGATGTCAATGGGTTCTCTTTTCTCGAGAAGTTGGGCGGTAAGATTCTTCGCTTCTTTAGAAAGACCTTTTTCAATGGCGTAGGAAAGATCGTGCTCGCCCTCTGCACCTTTAAGTTCCGATTCTTCTTCGGCGAAAGATTCTATAAAATCATTAAAATCGGGATCTTGTTCGAGAAGCGCCATGGAAGACTTATAGGCTTTTTGCATGGCGGTGGATGAGGGATTGACGATGCCGGCGCTCAGTCCTTCGGCGAGGCACATAGCGTAGAAGTGGCCGTTAATGGCGTCGCGACTCGGGAGGCCGAAGGAAATATTGGAAACGCCGAGAGTGGAGCGTAAGCCACGAGCTTTTAAGCGCCTCAAGGTTTCGAGGACCACCGTTGCTCCGTCTTTTTGACTGGAGATGGTCATGGCCAGAGGATCGAAGAGAAAATGCTCCTCACTTAGCCCATAGCGTGCTCCCTCTTTTAAAATAGCATCCACGATTTCCATTCGCTTTTCCACGGTCTTCGGAATGCCGTCGTCGTCGAGTAATAATGCGACGCAAAGGGCGCCGTATTTTTGAGCGATGGGAAAAATGGCGTCCATAATTTCCCGCTTCCCGCTGACGGAATTTAGGAGAGGTCTGCCGTTATAAATGCGGGCGGCTTTTTCCATGGCGCCTACATTGGTGGTGTCGATTTGGAGGGGAAGGGAAGTAACGCCCTGTAATTCCCGAATAAGATCGGGAAGGACCTCTTCCTCGTCGAGGCCCGGTACGCCTACATTGACGTCGAGAATATGAGCGCCGTCTTCTTCCTCTTCCAAGGCGATGGCGAGAACGGCAGAAGTGTGGTGATCCTTAAGGGCCTGTTGCAAGTATTTTTTTCCCGTAGGATTTAATCGCTCCCCGATCATGCAGGGTTTAGCACCTATATCCACAATATGGGTGTAGGAAGAAGCCGCCGTTCGCAATCGACCTCGAGGCGATGTAACCGGTATATTTTTCGTTCGCTCCACGGTCTTTTCGATATAGGCAGGGAAAGTGCCGCAGCAGCCGCCTATGATCTGCACGCCCATCTCCGCAAACTCCACCATATAATCGGCGTAGGTGTCGTCGTCGATGTCATAAAAGGTTTCGCCGCCGCGGACCACGGGAAGGCCGGCGTTAGGATTTGCAATGAGGGGAATGGTGGCGACTTCGGCGAGTTCTCTCATTAAAGGAAGAGTTTCTACCGGGCCGAAGCTGCAATTCATGCCCATGGCGTCGGCCCCCAGAGAAGTGACGAGCTCCGCAAAGGCATCGATGGAAGAGCCGGTGAGCATCCGGCCGTCTTCTTGAAATGCTCCCGTTACGAAGAGGGGAAGGTCGGCATGTTCCTTACATGCAAGCATGGCCGCCTTGATTTCGTATGTATCGGACATGGTTTCAATGGTGATGAGATCGCATCCGGCGTCTCTTCCGGCGATGACGATTTCTTTAAAATATTCGTAAGCTTCTTCAAATGCCAAATCGCCGATGGGCGCTAAAATTTTACCGATGGGTCCGATATCTAAAGAAACATAGCCGTGTCCTTCCATCTCCACTGCACGCTTAGCATTTTGAACGGAGGCGGTGACCACCTCACTGACGGTGACGTCTTCATCTTTAAATTTTAAAGCGTTGGCGCCGAAGGTATTGGTAAGGATAATGTCGGCGCCGGCTTTTAAATAGGCGCGGTGCATATCCACAATAAGTTCCGGAGAGCTGAGGTTTAACAGTTCCGGAATTTCTCCCGCTGCGAGCCCCGTATCTTGTAAATAAGTGCCGCAGCTGCCGTCGAAATAAAGCCTTTTTGATTTAAGATCTTCGAGTAAAGTCATCCTGTCTCCTTTGGTCCAGCCCCATAACCGCCGTAATGGTCTTCGTGGGGATCAGCATATTGCCCTCGGTCAAGGCGATGTGAATCTTTTTGTTCGCTTTAAGCGTACGAATAAGAGGCCATTGATGCTCCAAACCGAAATCTGCAAAGCCCGGCGAAAAGCGGGGGTGTGTGGTTAAATCGTAAAGAGCGGCGGCCTCCTTTACCTCTTTGCAGTAGCTGTTGGCATAAGATTCAAGCACCTCCGTAGCACAGGCATCGGTCATAAAGGCGTCGGTTTTCGACACAATCGTTAGCCGATTAATGAGCCTGTCCACGGAGGGGCCCAGGGTAATGGCAAAGAGCACGACATATTCGCTCGTCTTTAAATTTTCCGCAAGGACCCGGCTTTCCGTTTGAAAAGTACCGAAGCGAAGAAGATTTTCCTCGCGGCTTACAGGGCGAAGCTCCGCAGTCTTTGCAATTTGTGCTGTCTTCAATAGGCGGTTCAGATTCCGCTCCACATCCCCTTTAATTTCTTCATCGGGTTCGCTCCCCTCAAGCCTTAGATAGCGGTAAATTTCCCGCCGCCTGAAATCCTCCTTATGCAGATCGGGAAGATGGTGAATAGCGGGAAGGTCGATCATCTGAAAAGGCTCCCGATATCATTTACAATGCGCTCGGCAATGGGGGGCTTGTTCATGGTGTAGACGTGGACGCCGTCAATGCCGCGAGCGGCGAGATCCGCCATTTGATGCTCGGCAAAGGTAAGGCCCGCATCGAACATGGCCTCTTTATTGTCGCCGAAACGCGCCACCATATCCGTCAAGGTGCGGGGAAGTTTCGCGCCGCTTAAATCGGCGATCCGGCGAATCTGTCCGGCGGCGGTAATAGGCATAATGCCTGCGAGAACGGGAACGTCGATGCCCTTTGCCCGTACAGCATCTAAGAAGCGGTAGAAGACATCGTTATCGAAAAACATTTGCGTAGTTAAGAAATCGGCGCCGGCGTCAACCTTTGCTTTTAAGTAGTCGATCTCCTCTTCCATAGAAAGGGCCGGGTTATTGCCTTCGGGGAAACAGGCGCAGCCGATAGTGAAATCGCCCCTCTCCTTAAAATAGCGAACCATGTCCTTTGCATAGGGTAAATAGGCGTCTTCCCCCAGCTCCCTTTTGGAATCCCCTCCCAAAACTAAAATATTATGAATATTCGCCTCCTGAAGCTCCTTTAAGCGATCGTCAAGTTCTGCCTTGGGAATGCCGGAGCAGGTCAGGTGGGCAATAGAGGGCACGCCCATAATATCGGAAACGGCCTTTGCAATGTCCACCGTCTGATCGCCGCCGCTTCCGTCAGCTTTGAAGGTAACAGACATAAAATCCGGCTCGTAGCCCACCATTCGAGAAGCCGCCGCCATAACGGCCTTTAAAGTCATTCGCTCATTGGGCGGAAAGATTTCAAAAGATAATTTAGTAGTCGAGTCGTCGAAATATTCTTTAATATGCATAGTTACCTCCAATGGGAAAATAAATTTTTTCTATTCTATCACTTTTTACGAGATAAGTGTAGATTGGAAAAAATATACACGCGCTGAACGGTGTAACTGATGATAAAAAGAGTAATTTCCACGAAAAGTTTCGCAAGACTCGGCTGAATAGCGAGAGTTTTCCCGTAAAAATAAAGGAGGAGATTGTTCGCCGCAAGAAGTACCAAGACGAGGAGCCCGTATTGCACGGCATCTCTTGCCAGGTCATCCCTCGATTCGAAGACGTATTGTCGATTTAAATAGAAATTAAAAATCGAACTGATGATACGGGCCGCCACATTGGAAAAAAACATAGGGGAAAAAGAGGTCAGCGCCCTGATGGAATAAAAAAACAAATTAAAGAGTCCGTAATCCAGAATAAAACTTAATATGCCGCTTACGGCAAATAATATGGCCTGTCCCTTGTCGAGAAGTGTGCGGAAAATTCGAACGGAATCGAGGACCGTATTGTAATGAGATGTGGAGTTTTCCTCATCTCTATAGATGGTTTCGATGGGTACCTGAATAATTTTTTTCTTACCTTTGGCCCAAAGAAGGAGCTGTTTCATCTCATATTCGTAGCGCTCACCGTCTACCTTCAGCATAAAAGGGAGGGATGCACGGGAAAAAGCCCGAAGCCCCGTTTGAGTGTCTTTTAAATCGTTCACGCCTGTTAAAAAAGCAAAGAATTTCGCCGTCATGCGATTGCCGATTTTGGAACGGAGGGGTGTATTTTCGGGGAAAGAGCGCACGCCTAAAATAAGAGCGTCTGGATCTTTGTGTAGCCCGTCAAGAGTATGAAGTGTATCGATTACGGCATGTTGGCCGTCAGCGTCGGCTGTTACTATGCGCTCAACATCTTCCATTGAATGAAGAATATAGTCCATGGCAAATTTCATGGCGTAGCCTTTGCCGCGATTTTCCTCGTAGGAGAGCAAGATAATCCGTTTATCCAGGGAATCGAAGATATTTCGGCAGGAAGAGGACGAGCCGTCGTTGATGACGAGGACCTGAAGACCTTCCTGTAAAAGTGACTTCGTAAAGTGCAATAAACTGTCGTCCGGTTCAAAAGCGGGAATCATAACAAGATCCCCGTGTCGCAATTGCTTATTCATGATGTCCTTTCGGGAGTTCAGAGAATTTCATGGGAAGAACTTCTTTTAGAAACGTCATTACATTTTCTTTTCGTTTGCCGGTGAGATGAAGGGCGAGACTTCCCTCGCCTTCGTTGCAAACATTGCCGTTAAGTTTACGCATCAGTTGGCGAACGGTGGCGGCGTTTCCGTCTAATACCTCGACGCCCTCGGGGAGGATGTCGGAAAACAGATCCCGATACCAAATGAAATGGGTGCACCCCAAGACCACGGCACTGTAATCTGCGAGATCGAAGGAGGTCAAAATAGATTCCAAATCGGCCCGCACATCGGTGGTGTCAAATTCCAGTCGTTCGGCAAAATCCACGAGATTGGGAAGGGGAAGAATATCCACTAGATGATCGTTGTCGAAACGCTCTACAAGAGATTGAAGCCTTTCCGAGCGACTTGTGCCCTCGGTAGAGAGGACGAGGATTCTTTTGTTGTCTCCGTCACGTTCGATGGCGGGTTTTACAGCAGGCTCCATTCCGATAATAGGGAGACGGTAACACTTCCTTAAATAATCCGCCGCCGTTACCGTCGCCGTATTGCAGGCGAGAAGCACGGCCTTCGGATGATAGGGCGCGACAAATTCCATCATATCGTTTAAATAGTTTTTTATAGTATCGGGATCCTTTGGGCCATAGGGCACGTGCAGGGTATCGCCGTAATAAATAAAATGTTCGTGGGGCATGGCGTGAATCGCTTCAATGAGCGCCGTAATGCCGCCGAGCCCGGAGTCGAAAACCACAATGCTTTCCATGAAACACTTCCTTTCAGCCCTATTATATCAAAATAAAATCCGGGAACTTTCGTCAAAAAGTAAAAATGAGTACTAAAAAAGCCGCCTTACGGCGGCCGATGTGGTGGAGATGAGGAGGATCGAACTCCTTACCTCTTGAATGCCATTCAAGCGCTCTCCCATGTGAGCTACACCCCCACAAACTACTTGTATAGTATATGAAAGTGTAAAGAGAATGTCAAGACATTATTTTAGAATCGAAACAAGAGCGTTACTTCCGAAATCAGGCTTATCCCTCCGATAGGAATGGTAGCGGGGATCGGTGAAGGTATCTGCAATGTTGACGGTGATGTGATCGTCGGGAACGCCCATCTGCTGAAGCATGCGAATATGGGTAAGCTTTAAGTCGATATAATCGTGATCTTTATCGGAGTAGCGGATCACTTCCCGGTGGAAGGGAAAGGCGTCGCGCCAAGCTTCGCTTACTTCTTTACCTACCTGAAAACTTTCTCTACCGATACAGGGCCCGATATAGGCGTAAATATTTTTCGGCGACGAACCGTAGCGTCTTTTCATGGTCTCGACGGCGATTTGAGGAAGTTTTTTTACCGTGGGGCGCCATCCGGAATGGATGCAGGCCTGCACGCCTTTAATAGGATCGTATAAAAGCACCGGCGTGCAATCGGAGATGCGGGAGATAAGAGCGACTCCTCGTTTAGAGGTAATAAGGGCGTCGGTATCGGGGACGATACGAAAGCCCAGGAAGTCTTCTTCGTCGTGAATATCATCTAAAACCACGCAGTGATCGGAGTGGGTTTGATTCATAAAATAAACGCGAGAGCATTCCACATTTAAATGTTTTAAAAAGGATTTCACATTTTTGCCCAGACCTTCTTTTCCCAAGGAACGACTAAAATCGTAAGGCCTTTTTGAGACATCGAAACGTAAAGCTTTAAAATCTCTTATGTTCATGGTATTTACTGCCTTTCCATCTCCACGACCATTCGTTATAATATGACGTGGAGGAATCGAATGAATAAACGAATGAGGAGACTGCTCCTCTTTTTATGTATTATAATCGCTCTGGCTTTCGGAATCAAAAAACTTTCTATTATAAGTTACCGTCCTGTTTCGGTGTTCAGTGAAAAGACGAAACACGATATTAAGGATATCGCCATTTTAAATGAGGGAACATTGGCAACCTTCGACGGAGACTCCTTAGTATTTTATAACGGAAGCGATAAAAAAATCGTGGACCGTATGGGAGAGGGACAAAAGGCCTTTTTCGGAGAAGAGGACGGCATGCTCTATGATGAGAGCATTAAGAAACTGACGGTTTTCGGTACCGATGGGAAAGAGCGACAATCCTATTATTTAGAGGGAGAACTTTTCCGTGCCGACGTACAAAACGGCGTGCGACTTTTTCATTGTCGCTTCGACGACGGGGAGAAACTCTTTATCGCATCGAATAACGGAAGCTTAACCTCGGTTTTCGAGACGAAAAATTATATTTTAGATTTTAAGGTGAAAGACGACAGGCATTTTACCGTAACGGAACTCTCCAACACAGCCAACGGCTATATGACCACGGTGTATGTGGAAGACGGAAAGCGTGATAAGGCGCGGATGGAAAATACGGAGCTTCCTATGGAAGTGGCCATGCGCATAGCGGAGGGAAGCTACCCTGTGATCGTTACGGAAAAACACCTATACGGATTGGATAAAGAGCTGATTACGGAGACGACGCCTATTATTTCGGATATTATTTTCCATCGAAATAAACTCTACACGCTCCATAGCGGCATCTTAAGTCGCCATAGCAAGGATTTGAAAGAAATCGAGCGTCATGTAATGGAAGGCAATGTGGATCATCTGGCTAGTGTAGGGGAAGAACTTTTCGCCTACGGCAATCGCGAGCTGTTAGGCCGTGTCAATTCCGAGCATCCATACCACATCCGCTTCAGTGACACACAGGAAAAAGTAGAGGTAAAATACGGCTACATCGCCACTTACGGCCATAAGCGAATTGCACTTTACCGTTTAAAACCGAGTCTCTTCAGACCGAAAGCAGTTCTCACATTATCCGCAGAAGAATAAAATGAGGTGAAAATTTGAAAGAAATAAGGCAGCTTATGGAAGCTGTTCATGATATTTTTTATAAATCGAACGGAAGACTGAATATTTTAGGCATGATCGTTGCGGGCATTGTACTCTTTATTATCGCCCATGTGATCGTGCGATCGGTGAGTCAGTTTGTGACCTCGTATGTGGAGCGTCACGAGATTAAAAATCCTAAAAACACCGACAAACAAAGAGTAAAAACCCTTACCAATATTTTAGGCAATCTCGCAAAATACGGGGTTTATATTATCGCTCTCATGATCTTCTTAGATCTTTGCAGGGTGAACACATCGACTCTGCTCGCTACGGCAGGTGTGGGCTCCATCGCCATCGCCATGGGTGCTCAGGTTATGATTCGGGATTTGATCACGGGATTTTTCATTATCTTCGACGATCAGTACCGCGTAGGGGAATATGTGGAGTTTGCAGGGAAGGCCGGCTATGTGGAAGCCCTCAATATTCGGACCACCATTATTAAAGATTTCGACGGCGCCCGCCATATTATCCCTAATTCCGAAATTCGCATCGTTACTAACAGGGCCCGAGGCGCAAAGCGGGCGAAGGTGGTCGTGCCGGTGCATAAAAAAGAAGATCCTGAACGCGTCATCGCTTCATTTAAAGAGGCGATTAAAAAGATCAAAACCATCTATCCCGATTCCCGCGCGGAAATTTGGGGCACCACGGATTTTGTTGCCGGAGGCTACGAAATTACAGTCGTCGCCTGGGATGATCCCGCCCTTCAGTTCGACCTCGAGTTTGATTTAAGAAAGTGTCTGATTCAGGCGATGAACGATTACAATATTCAAATACCCTCGGTTCGCTACGAGAAAATGGAGGAGGAGACCAATGGCTAGATTATTTTATGAAAAAGGAGACGTGGTCACCTTAAAAAAGGGTCATCCCTGCGGAGAAAATCTTTGGGAGATCTTAAGAACAGGCGTAGATATCAAATTGGAATGCGCAGGTTGCAATCGCACAATTTGGATGACCCGCATGGAATTTGAAAAGCGGGTGCGCAAGATTCGGGAAGGGGACAAAATGGTATCCATCGTCCACCATCAACCGAGCGAATCGAAAGATACCGACACCCAAGAATAGTATTCTGAAATAATGGCGATTTATTGCGATTTGAAGAACTTTTTGTTAAAATAGTAAGTTAGTGAAAGGAACGTGTATACAGATATGTCTCTATTAGATAAAGTGTTCGGCACCTATTCGGATCGCGAAATAAAAAAGATCCGCCCGACCATGGAAAAGGTCTTGGCATTAGATGCCGACATGCAAAAATTAACCGATGAACAATTAAAAAACAAGACGAAGGAATTTCAAGATCGCGTTGCCGGAGGCGAATCACTTGACGATCTCCTGCCCGAAGCCTTTGCCGTTGTAAGAGAAGCGGCTTTCCGTGTCCTCGGCATGAAGCACTTCCCGGTGCAAATCCTCGGGGGTATTATTCTCCACCAAGGTCGTATCGCCGAGATGAAGACCGGTGAAGGTAAAACCCTTGTGGCTACCTTACCCGCTTATTTAAATGCTCTCGCAGGAAAGGGAACTCACGTCGTTACCGTTAACGATTACTTGGCGGAACGTGATAAATCCTGGATGGGAAAAGTTTATTCCTTCTTAGGCTTATCTGTGGGATGTATTCTCCACGACATGAGCCCTGAAGAGCGAAAAGAAGCCTATAACGCCGACATCACCTACGGTACCAATAACGAATTCGGATTCGACTACCTTCGTGACAACATGGTTGTGTACCAGGAGAACCAAGTTCAACGGGATCTTTTCTTCTGTATCGTCGACGAAGTGGACTCCATCTTAATCGACGAGGCTCGTACTCCTCTTATTATTTCAGGACAAGGGGACGAATCCACCGAACTCTACACACAAGCTAAGAACTTTGTCGATACTTTAAGCTTCAGAGTGAAGGATCAGTCGGAAGAGGCGGAAGATCGCTTTAACCGCGAGTTCCGTGATGAAACCGTAGATTACGTCATCGACGAAAAACAAAAGACCGCAACCTTAACCGAAGTTGGTACAAATAAGGCGCAACAATATTTCGGCGTCGACAACTTAACAGATACCGACAATACGGAATTGCTCCACCATATTCACCAAGCCCTCAAAGCCAAGGGTACCATGCACAAGGACATCGACTATGTCATTGAAGACGGCGAAATCATTATCGTCGACGAATTTACCGGTCGTTTAATGTATGGTCGACGCTACTCCGACGGCTTGCACCAAGCTATTGAGGCGAAGGAAGGCATTGAAGTTCGCGCCGAGTCCAAGACACTCGCCACGGTAACTTTCCAAAACTTCTTCCGCATGTATAAAAAGCTTGCCGGTATGACCGGTACGGCCATGACAGAAGAATCGGAATTCCGTGAAATCTACAATATCGACGTTGTAGAAATCCCCACAAACAAACCGGTTATTCGTGATGACCAAAACGATGCCATCTACCGCTCGGAAGATGCCAAGTTTAAGGCCGTAGCTGATGAAATCGCCGAACGCCACGCCAAAGGGCAACCGGTGCTTGTAGGTACGGTATCTATCGAAAAATCGGAAAAACTTTCTTCTTATTTAAAGAAACGGGGCATTCCTCATAAAGTATTGAATGCGAAGCGCCACAGACAAGAGTCTGAAATCGTCGCGCAGGCCGGTCGTTTCGGATCGGTTACCATCGCAACCAACATGGCCGGTCGTGGTACGGACATCGTCTTAGGCGGTAATCCCGAACACATGGCCAAGGAAAAGATGGAACGGGAAGGCTTTGAGCCGGACATGATCGAAGCGGCAGACAGCTACTACGAAACCGACGACGAAGAAATCTTAAATGCGAGAGCGCGCTTTGCCGAGCTTCGCGATGAAATTAAAAAAGAAACCGACGAAGAAAAAGTCAAAGTTATCGGCGCAGGCGGTCTCCACATTATTGGTACGGAACGCCACGAATCCCGTCGAATCGACAACCAATTGCGCGGTCGTTCCGGTCGTCAAGGGGACGAAGGTTCTACGAAATTCTATATTTCCGCCGACGACGACTTGATCCGACTCTTCGCAGGCGATCGCTTTAAAAATGTTATGGAAGGGATCGACGCTCCGGAAGACGAGCCAATTGAAGCCCGCATGTTGACGCGACTGATCGAATCCGCTCAACGCAAGGTGGAAGGCAACAACTTCAGTATTCGTAAAAATGTCCTTCAATACGACGACGTTATGAACAAACAACGTGAAGTCATTTACACCGAACGTGAGAAAGTTCTGAAGGGCGGCGATCTTCGCGACGATATTATGGCCATGATGGTGGATCTTATTGACGACACCATTAACTTCAACGTAAAAGTCGACGAGAAACACAATAAATACATCGATTACGAGGGAATTTATCACTTCGGCCGGGATACCTTCGATTTCGATGAAAACTTCTTAGACGGCCATACCTCCTCCGACGCTGAGGAATTAAAACGCTTCATTAAAGAAGAAGCCAAGGCGAAATATGCGGAAAAAGAAGGGGAATTTGGCGACAACGCCTTCCGCGAAGTGGAACGTGTCGTTCTCCTAAGAGTGGTGGACCAAAAATGGATGGACCATATCGACGCTATGGACCAATTGCGTCAAGGTATCGGCCTTCGCGCTGTGGGACAAATCGACCCGGTTCGCGCCTATGCCGAAGAAGGTTTCGATATGTTTGAAGCCATGAACGAAAGCATTCGCGAAGAAACGGTTCGCCTCTTATTCCACGTTCAAAACCCCGAACGTATGGAACGTAAACAAGTGGCGCAAGAAGTAAAAACCGTGAATCCCGATTCCGGCGTTCAGGAGCCGGTGCGTCGTTCGAGTAAAAAAGTGGGACGAAACGATCCCTGTCCCTGCGGCAGCGGTAAAAAATACAAACACTGCCACGGGAAAAATGCTTAAGTGCTGAGAAAGGATCCCTTATGGAACAAAATTTATATTTGGATCGAGGGAGACTTGAAGAGATCAAGGAACTCGTCCATCGTCTGGCAGACAGTCTGGACGTCGAAAGTTTAAAGACGCAATATAAAGAGCTCACGGAAAAGACCATGGAGCCCGGTTTCTGGGACGACACGGAATCGGCGCAAAAGGTTATTCGCGAGCAAAATAATATTAAATCAAAAACCGATGTCTACGACGAGCTGATGGAATCCATTGAAGAATCTGAAGTGGCGCTTGAGCTTATGGAAGAAGAAGAGGACGACGGCCTTTACGAGGGTCTCAAAAAGGATTTAAACGCCATCGAAAAAAAGGCACAGGAATTTAAGATCCAAACCCTTTTAAATGGCGAGTACGATATGAACAACGCCATCCTCTCCCTTCACGCCGGCGCCGGCGGAACAGAAGCTCAAGACTGGGCGAGCATGCTCCTTCGCATGTACACCCGCTACGCCGAGAGCAAAGGCTATTCCGTAGAAATTATGGATATGTTAAACGAAGATGAGGCGGGAATAAAATCGGCGACCATTCGCGTCGCAGGTCCCCACGCCTACGGTTATTTGAAATCGGAAAAAGGTGTGCACCGCTTAGTGCGCATTTCGCCTTTCGATGCGGCGAAAAAGCGCCACACCTCGTTTACATCCCTGGACGTCTATCCGGAGCTTGACGACGATATGGAAGTAGAGATCAATTCGGAAGATATTAAGATAGACACCTACCGGGCATCCGGTGCCGGCGGCCAACACGTCAATACGACGGATTCCGCTGTAAGAATCACTCACATTCCCACAGGCATCGTCGTGCAATGCCAAAACGAGCGAAGCCAGATTCAAAACCGCGAACAGGCGATGAAAATGCTTCAGGCTAAACTCGTGGCGCTAAAAGAAGAAGAGAAAAAAGAAAAAATAGAAGACCTGGCAGGCAATTATTCTCAAATTGCCTGGGGTTCTCAAATACGTTCCTACGTCTTTCACCCCTACACCATGGTGAAAGACCACAGAACCGGCGCGGAAGTCGGTGATGTCAGTCGCGTAATGGACGGCGATCTGGATCCCTTCATCAACGCGTATCTGGAAGAAAATGCAGAGGCATAATGTAAAAGGAGAGGGAGACCTCTCCTTTTTCGAATGGAGGCTTTATGAATATAGCGCATATCTTATCCCAAGAATTTAGTACCCCGGTGGAAAAAATCGAGGCCACTCTGAAACTCTTGGAAGAAGGTAATACGGTACCCTTTATTGCGCGGTACCGAAAGGAAGTAACGGGCAATTTACAAGACGAAGTCTTGCGTAAAATGGAAAACCGAAAAACGGATCTGGAAAAAGTAGACGAACGTCGCCAAACGGTTTTAAATACTATCGAGGGTCAGGGCAAATTAACCGACGAGCTTAAAAAAGAAATCGATGGCGCCCTCGATCTGCAAACCTTAGAAGATCTCTACCGCCCCTATAAACCCAAACGGCGTACCCGCGCCACTATTGCCGAAGAAAAGGGCCTGCGTCCCTTGGCGGAAAACTTTATGGGCAAGGGAACCATGGAAGAATTTATGGAATCCGTCGACGGCTTCGAAGGCTTGCCGAAAGAAGAGATTTTGGAAGGCATTTCGGATATTGTGGCGGAGGAAATGGCCAATGATGTAGGTGTCAGAAGGCTTTTAAAAAGCTATATTCGCCGCCGGGGAAAATTAATTTCAGAAGCGGGGAAAGAACCCAATCCTGATTACGCCATGTACGAAACTTTTTCCGCGCCTTTTAAAGATGTGAAAAATCATAACATCCTCGCCATCAATCGCGGAGAAAATGAGGGAGCCTTGAGAGTTAAAATAGAATGCGACGAAGATACCCTCGTCTCTATGATGTGTCAAATTCTAAGACCGGCGAAAGAAAAGCGAGACATGATGGAAACTATTGCGAGAGACGCCTTAAATCGTCTTTTATTTCCGTCTCTTGAGCGGGAACTTCGCCGCGATTTAAAAGAGCAGGCGGAAGAATCGGCTATCGAGGTTTTTGCGGAAAACTTAAAGCCTCTCCTTCTCCTGCCACCCTTGGGGCACAAAGTTGTGCTCGGTATCGACCCGGGGTATCGTACGGGCTGTAAGGTGGCAGTAGTGGATGAGAACGGAAAGTTCCTCGACAACAGCGTCATCTATCCGGTACCACCGAAGCAAAAGATCAGAGAGGCGAAGAAGATCGTTCTGGAACTCGTAGAAAAATATAATGTAGAAGTGATCGCCATCGGAAGCGGCACGGCCAGCTATGAAACCGAGCAATTCGTAGCGGAACTTATCGCAGAAAAGAACTTGGATGTATCCTACGCCATCGTCAACGAAGACGGCGCCAGCGTCTATTCCGCATCAGAGCTGGGTATCGAGGAATTTCCTGATCTCGACGTTACCGTAAGAGGCGCCATTTCCATTGCCCGCCGCTTGCAGGATCCCCTGGCGGAGCTTGTAAAAATCGAACCGCGCCACATCGGCGTCGGCCAGTACCAACACGATCTCAACAAAAAAGCGCTGGATGATCGCTTGGAAGGCGTAGTGGAAAGTGCAGTCAACGAGGTAGGCGTAGATATCAATCTTGCCTCCGTGCCGCTTCTCTCCTTTGTATCGGGGATCGCAAACAATGTGGCAAAAAACATTGTAAGTTACCGCGAAGAAAACGGCGCCTTTACTGATCGCAAGCAATTTAAAAAGGTGAAGGGCTTAGGCGAGAAAGCCTTTAAACAATCGGCAGGCTTTTTGCGTATTGCAAGCGGAGATAATGTGCTGGATCAAACCGGCGTGCACCCGGAATCCTATCCCATTGCCGAGCTTATTATGCGGGAAGATGAACTTACCGATGAGGAACGCATGCAACTTAAAGAAGCGGGAAGCTACACGGTAGAAGATATACGAAACGAGCTTAAAAAACCCGGACGGGATATTCGTGGCGGTAGCGACGATGTGGGTCTTCGCCGCACTGCCCTTACCATGGAAGAGCTCACCCCGGGCCTTGAGCTCGACGGTGTAGTGACCAATGTCGTGGACTTCGGCGCCTTTGTGGATATCGGCGTAAAAAAAGAAGGCCTTCTTCATATTTCCAGAATATTAAAGGGCCGCGGGGGTAGTATTTATAGTAAGTTGAAAGTGGGCGATCGTCTGAAGGTGCAAATTCTTGAAGTGGATAAAGAGCGGGGACGCATCTCCATCGACTATGCACCGAACCATTCCTAAGGAGGAGCGATGAAACGTTTTGTAATTGCCTTTGACAATCAGGACCAGGTTTACGACGCCCTGGATGCCACGGAAGATTTAGGTACCCGGGTGATTCCCCTTCTGCCCGAAATCCGCGAATCTTGCGGGCTGGCCTTAATGGGGAATATCGACGATGTAGAGGAAGCGGTAAAGCGCTTGGACGATGGCAGCCATCCCTATAACGGTGTCTTTTCCTACGAAAGAGAAGGCGGAAAGCGAAAGGTGGAAGCACTATGATCTATTTAGATAACGGCGCTACAACGGCGATCAAGCCGAAATCGGTAGCCGATGCCGTCTACCGTGCCATGACAGAAGGCTACGGCAATCCCGGAAGAGGAAGCCACGCCTGGGCGCAAAATTCCTACCGCGCCCTTCGTAAAGCGAGAAAAAACATGGCGAAACTAATGGGTACGGAAGATTCCATCGCCCTTACAAGTGGGGTAACGGAAAGTTTAAATGTGGCGATTCATGGACTCATAACAGAAAATGATCACGTCATCACCTCCGTTGCCGAACACAATTCCGTCTTGCGTCCCCTCTACGCTACGGGCTGCGAGCTGGACTTTCTCCCCCTCGATCAAAACCTTGCCCCGGATGTAAGTCTTCTCGATGAGTTGCTCAAGAAAAACACCAAAGCCATCGTCATTACCCACGCATCCAATGTGGTAGGGAGCGTCACCGATATCGACGCAGTTATGAATTTTGCCGAGGCCCACGATCTCTACGTCATTATCGACGGCGCGCAAGGCCTTGGGCAGGTACCTGTGGATCTCTCAAAAAGTGCGACAGATAAATTAATCTATTGCTTTGCCGGCCATAAATCCCTCTACGGCTCTATGGGTACCGGCGGATTTTTCTACGGAAAAGATGTGCATCCGGCGCCCATAAAAGTGGGGGGAAGCGGCATCGAAAGTTTTAATCATAAAATGCCCGATGAAAAACCCGTCCTCTGGGAGGCGGGGACCGCCAATGTTCACGGTTTCGCAGGCCTCGCCGCCGGGGCGGAATTTGTCATGGGTGAGGATTACTTCGAGAAGAAGAATCATATTTTCGAGCTGCTCCTTAAGGGCTTAAGAGAGCTTGAAGGCTATAAAATTTTCTATCCGGAAGTGAAGGGCACCTGCTGTGTCGGCATTTTAAAAGAAGGCATGAGCTCTCAGGAACTTTCCCTACTGCTTGAAGAAGAAGATATCGCCACACGCCCGGGTTACCACTGCGCGCCCCTTTTACATGAATACCTTCACACAAAAGAAACGGGCATCTGCAGATTGTCCACATCTTACTTCAACACGGAAGAAGAGATTGAAACCGTGCTGAAGACTTTAAAAACAATTGAATAATAATTAAAGTAATGGTATAATGACTACGTTAGAACTGTTTTATACGGTGGTTACCGTTTATCGGTAGTTTTTATCTGATGCAGGGTATGCGATGAGTGTTCGAGGAGTGCCTGATGTGGGACATTTCGAGCCGTTAAGCTTATCCGTTGGCTCAGAGTTTTTATAAGAAAAAATTATCTAAACAAAAAGCATCGACACCATCCGAAGATTGCGAAGTTAGGAGAACCTAAGACGGCAGTCTTTTTTTGGTTCCCTAATCGCCGATTAGGAGTGAAATCATGCTCAGTCATATGCTGAGACGTTTAGAGCTGACAAAAGTAGAATTTTCGAAGATTGTATTGGGTTGTGCCATTATGGCCTTCGGCGTGATCAATGTTCACGAACCTTCACAGATTACAGAAGGCGGCGTGTTGGGCCTAAGTCTTTTACTGAAAAAAGTATTCGGACTTAACCTATCCTACGCATCTCCCGTACTCGACGGTTTGTGTTACGCCCTGGGTTTTTCCATGCTCGGGAAGCGCTTTTTAAAGAAATCCGCCGTCGCCACAATAGCCTTTTCCGTACTCTATGCCGTATTTAATCGTATGGGGCCGGTACTGCCGAACCTTTACGATGCGCCCTTTATAGCGGCCATTGCAGGCGGCATCTTTATCGGTTGCGGTTGCGGCATCGCCGTCACGGCAGGCGGATGCGCCGGAGGAGACGATGCCCTCGCCATGGTAATTTCAAAAAAACTGAAATGGCCCATCTCCCGCGCCTATCTATTTACGGATTTCGTTGTCCTCGGCCTTTCATTAAGTTATATTGCGCCGAGTCGTCTGATCTTTTCTTTTATGACGACGGTCGTATCGTCCTATTTGATCGGACAATTCGAGCTCAAGATGAAAAAACCTGCATGGCAAGTGAGCCAAGGCACCATCGAGAAAAACGCATAACAATCTTTACTAAAAATAGCGACATGAAAGCACACACTTTCATGTCGCTATTTTTAGTATTCAGAGAAAAAAGATCCGCTTCGTGCGGATCTTTTTTAATAGGCGAAGGCCTCTTCCTTTGTCATCCAGAAATGAATACCGCCGGTGGAATCACGCCAGCGATCGGGATTAAAATTTCCCGCATACATCATAGTGTGAGACTCGTAGATGAAATCCTCATCAATGAGGCTCACCGCATCGCTGAAATGTTCCCTGCCTTCGAAATCCGTAATAGAGACCACATAAGCCTTGTCGCAGCGGCAGGAATTCATCGTGGCGGAAGTGCGGGCAGCATCTTTCGGGATGTAGAGGGTAACGAGCCTGTGGTTATAGCAGCGTTTGTAGCCGATAAATGCCCCTTCTTTCGGGCAGTGGAGTCTGAAAAATTTCGTGTCCTCATCGGTGATCACATCGTCTAACCGAGAGCTCTCCATAACCGCGCCGAAGAGATAGGCGCCGGAGAGATCCGCCCCTGTTAAATCGGCGTTTCTGAAGTTCGCTTCTTTTAAAATGGCTCCTTTAAAATTCGCACCTCGTAGAATGGCGTGATCGAACCATGCGTGGGAAAGATCGCTTCCGGAAAAGTCGGCGCCGGAGAGATCCATATTGCAAAAATCCATTCCCTTTAAATTTTGATCGGCATAATTTTTTTCTTGAGTTGCCATAGTGATTCCCCCTTAAACTAAGTATACCACGGGCCATTCATTGCGTCACAGGGAGGGTGATAGTATAATATACAGAAGTAATGACAATGGTCATCCTATATGACCGGGCATATCATCTATATGCGAGGAGGCATACATGTCAAAAAATTTTTACATCACAACCCCGATCTATTATCCGAGCGGTAATCTTCATATCGGCCACACCTATTGCACAGTAGCCGTCGACGCCGTGAAACGTTATAAAACATTGCAAGGCTACAATGTTTTATTCACCACAGGCACCGACGAACACGGCCAAAAAATCCAGGACAAGGCCGCCGAAGAAGGCAAAAAGCCGCTGGAATACATCGATAAGATCGTAGAGGATACAAAGGCCCTTTGGGAAACCATGGATATTCGCTACGATTCCTTTGTGCGTTCAACCGATAAAGTTCACGAAAAAAATGTGCAGGAGCTTTTCCAAAAACTTTACGATAAAGGCGAAATCTATAAAGGGGAATACGAGGGCTATTACTGCAAGCCCTGCGAATCTTTCTGGGCGGAATCCCAATTAGACGATGAACACCACTGCCCCGATTGCGGTAGAGAAACCCACCTGCAACACGAAGAAAGCTATTTCTTCCGCCTTTCTAAATACCGGGATAAGCTCCTTCAATATTACGAAGATCATCCGGAATTTATTCAACCGGAATATCGTAAGAGCGAAATGATCAATTCCTTCTTAAAAGACGGACTTGATGACCTATCGGTTACCCGTTCCTCATTTGATTGGGGCGTTCCCGTGCCCTTTGACGAAAAACACGTCATCTACGTTTGGATCGACGCTCTTTCCTGCTACTTAACCGGCGCAGGCTACGGCACGGATATGGAAAAATTCAACGAATATTGGCCTGCGGATGTTCATTTCGTAGGTAAGGAAATCATGCGATTCCATACCATCATCTGGCCCGCCATGCTCATGGCACTGGATATGCCTTTGCCGAAACAAATCTTCGGCCACGGCTGGATATTATTCGACAACGATAAAATGAGTAAGTCCAAGGGCAATGTCATCTACCCCGAGCCTATTATTGAGCTCTACGGCGTCGACGCATTGAAATACTTCCTGCTCCGGGAATTTTCCTTCGGCCACGACGGCAGCTTCAATGTGACAAGCTTTATGAAACGCTTAAACTCCGATCTTGCCAACGATTTAGGAAACCTAGTTTCCCGTACCGTGTCCATGATCGAAAAATACAACGACGGCATTGTCCCGGAAGCCAAAGCTGAAACTGCCATCGACAAAGAGTTGAAGGCGCTGGCGACAAGCATTTGGGATGATGTTGAAAAAGAAATGGAAGGCTACCAATTCTCCACGGCCCTTCAAGCTATTTGGACACTCATTCGTCGCTCCAATAAATACGTTGACGAAAACGAACCTTGGGTTCTCGCCAAAGGCGGAGATGAGGATAAAGAACGCCTCGACACCGTACTTTACAATCTCGCCGAATCCCTTCGCATTATCTCCATCTTGCTTTCCTTCTTTATGGAAAACACCGCCCTCTCCATCGCCGAACAAATCGGATCGTCGAAAGAATTTAAAGCGGAAGATGCCAAGAAATGGGGACTTTTAGGATCGGGCCACCACGTAGGCGAAAAACAAATCATCTTCCCGCGCCTCGATATCGAAAAAGAAACCGAACGCCTCTGGGAAGCCACCGAAGCCTTAATCGCAAGCCGCAGCTCGGAAGCTCAAGAAGAGGAAAAACTCGAGCTTAAGCCGGAAATCACAATCGACGATTTCGACAAGCTGGACATTCGCCTCGCTACCATCGAATCGGTAGAAGATCATCCCAATGCCGATCGACTCTATGTACTGAACATAAAAATGGGCACGGAAAAGCGGGTCATCTGCTCGAGCATTAAAGAATACTACACGAAAGAAGATTTAGAAGGAAAGCAAATCCTCGTCCTCGCCAACCTGAAGCCCACCAAACTTCGCGGCATCCTTTCAGAAGGAATGCTCCTTGCGGCGGAAGACGAAGACGGGAAACTTTCCCTTGCGACCACCATGGAAGAATTGGCTTCCGGCGCAAGCATCAGCTAGGAGGATATATGATAGACGCTCACTCCCATTTAGAAAACGAAGCATTCGATGAGGATCGTGAGGCGATAATAGCCCGCATGAAAGACGACGGCCTTGATGGTATCGTCAATGTGGGAAGCGATATAGAAACGAGTCGCAAGGTTTCTGACCTTGCCGAAACAAACGAAAATCTCTACGCCGTCGTCGGCGTACACCCTCAGGAGGCCGACGGCTATAACGATGAGGTGGAAGAAGAGCTCATCGCCCTTTCCAAAAAAGAAAAAGTTGTGGCGATCGGGGAAATCGGACTGGATTATTACTACGAAAACTCTCCGCGAGAAGTACAGCGGGAGGTCTTTTTAAAACAAATGGACCTCGCTGTAAAAGTCGATCTACCCATTGTCATCCACTCTAGGGATGCGGCGGAGGAGACTTACAATATCGTAGAAAACTTTTTAGAAGAGCACCCGAATCACCCGATCCTGATTCACTGCTATTCCTATTCCTATGAAATGATGGAGCGCTTTGTGGCCCTGGGATGTGTGATTTCACTGGGCGGCGTTACCACCTTTAAAAATGCGAAGACACCGAAGCGCGTGGCGGCAGGTGTGCCCTTGGATCACTTGCTCCTTGAAACCGACTGCCCCTATATGACACCCACACCTCATAGGGGAAAGCGCAACGAGCCGAAATACGTAAGACTTGTAGCGGAAAACATCGCCGATCTCAGAGAGATGGATGTAGATGAACTGATCCGCCTAACCGATGAAAACACGAAACGGTTTTACCGATGGAAATGATCAAAGAAGTCATCGTCGTCGAGGGGAAAGACGATATTACAAGATTAAAGGCCGCCGTGAACTGCGATGTCATCGCCACAGGAGGCTTCGCCTTCGGGAAAAAACTCTTAGATGAACTGAAAGCCGTTGAGAAGCGGCGGGGTATCATTATCTTTACGGATCCTGATTACATGGGCAAGCAAATCCGCCGCCGGCTGACCGAGGCGCTGGACAGCCCGAAACAGGCCTATCTTTCACAGGAAAAGGCCACCCTTAAAGATAATATCGGCATCGAAAACGCCCTTCCTGAGGACATTCAAAAAGCCCTCGCCAAGGCGAAGCCTATGCGCCAGAGCATGACCATTACCTTTACGAAAGCGGATATGATTCGCTACGGCTTAATGGGCACAGCGGAAGCCGGAGAGAAGCGCGCCAAAATGGGGGAAGCCTTAGGTATCGGCCACGGCAACGGCAAACAATTTCTGCGCCGCTTGAACAGCTTTAATATAACGGAAGAAGAATTCGAAGAAACTTACCGGGAGGTCTTTGGTGAATAAGCGATTGTATAGCCCCGCCGTCATACGGGAAATTCAAAAAAAATGGGGATTTCAATTTCAAAAATCACTGGGACAAAACTTTTTAATCGACGGTAACATCGTGAGGGGAATCGGCGATGCCGCCGATGTAAAAGAAGGGGATGTGGTCCTTGAAATCGGCGCCGGAATCGGTACCCTTACAGAAGAGCTGGCTCTGAGAGGCGCCCATGTCTTTTGTGTGGAAATCGACGAAAACCTGCGGCCCATTTTAGAAGAGACCCTTGCGCCTTACGACAAAGTGGAAATCTTCTACCGGGATGTGTTAAAGACCGATCTGAAAAAAGAACTGGATGTCCGCTTTCCGGGAAAACCCGTAAAAGTTGTGGCGAACCTGCCCTATTACGTGACCACTCCAATCCTTGTGCATCTCTTAGACGGCGAGTTCCCCATCGAATCCATGCATATTATGGTACAAAAAGAAATGGCGACCCGCATGGCGGCGCCGGCAGGCAACAAAATGTACGGATCCATTTCCGTGTATCTGCAAATGCGAGGGGATGTGAGGACCGCCCTCCACGTGCCGCGCACCTGCTTTATGCCTCAGCCGAAAGTAGACAGCGCCGTCCTCGCTGTAACAAACTTTAAAGCGGATCACCCGGAGACGCTTCGCCAGGCGGAAGCCGTCGTGCGGGCGGCTTTTTCCAAACGGCGAAAGACCGTATTAAACGCCCTCTCCACCTACGGATTTGAACTGGAGAAGAGCGATATTAAAAAAGCCCTTATGGATTCGGGTATCGAGCCTACCCGACGAGCGGAGACCATTACTGTGGAAGAATACAGAGTGCTCGCTAAAAACTTTCCGAAAGTCACAAAGGAGCTGAAAGAGAATGAAGGACAACTTTAAGGCTTTTGTAGAAAATAAAGACCTGATCGACAATTTAAGTGGCATCTTTAAAGTCATGGCCGATCCTACAAGGCTTAAAATTCTCTACGCCCTTATGCTTGAGACCTGCAATGTTTCAAAACTTGTGGAACTCCTCGGCATGAGCCAATCCTCCATATCCCATCAGCTCATTCTCTTAAAAGAAGAGGGATTGATCCGCTCCAAAAAAGAAGGTCGCAAAGTCTACTATTCTCTTGACGACGAACATGTGCGCACCCTCTTTTACATGGGTTACACCCATGCGGAACATAAAATTAACGAAAATGATTAATCGGAAATTCATCGGGTATTATAAAAAGAGACGAAAATACGAATTATATGGGAGGAACTATAATGTCTAAAGTACAAGTTTATACAAGCAACACCTGCCCCTACTGCACAATGGCAAAAGACTATTTGAAAGATAAGGGCGTAGATTTCGAAGAAAAAAACGTACAAGAAGATCCCCAAGCAAGAGACGAACTTATTTCCAAAGGCTACACCGGCGTACCGGTGCTCGTTATTAATGAAGAAGAAATCGTCGGCTTCGATCAAGCAAAGATCGACGCGGCATTGGCGAAATAAAATTGAGGGAGTTTAGTGAAAACTAAACTCCCTATTTTATTGTCGTTTTATAGACATTGAATACAAGAGGAAATTTCGGCAAGATCATGTGATTACAAGAGAAGATGATCTGCGCAATGAATCGCCGTTAAAATTAGAAATTTTACCCTTATCAATAGTTTTTATATTGGATAAAGACAGTACATTCCCGGGCAATCTTTTTACCACATAAAAGCAAAAATTGCGCCGATAAGTCTCAGAGAATATAAAAAGGAGGTGAATATAGGTAAGTCACTATAAAAAAATAGAATAGATTGAAGATTTTCAAAATAAACCTTTACTGTATAGTTTAGTGGGGTTACAATAGGGTAACATTGAAACAGTACATGATATGGAAACAACTTACATCAGGAGGAAAACATTGGATATTTTAAATTCATATTTAAAAGAAAAGCAAACTCAGAACCAAGGAAAGACACCGAAATACGGAATGCGTAAACTCTCCGTAGGTTTCGTATCCTGCTTTTTAGGTTGCGCTATTTTTATGGCGCCTGTAGGCGTACACGCTGAAGAAGCAACCGATACGCTCGTCGCCCCAGTAGAGGCGGAAGCTCCTAAAGAAATAAAACCGGCAGAGGAACCATCTGTAGAAGAAGCAGCGCCCGTTAAAGAAGCAGCGCCCGTTAAAGAAGCAGCACCCGTTAAAGAAGCACCCGAGGCGAAAGAAATCGAAGCAATCGCTCCGGCAGAAAAAGTTACTCCGGAAACGACAGATTCTACAGAAGAAGCCACTCCCGCAGAAAAAACCGCTCCCGCAGAAAAAACCGCTCCCGAGGAAAAAACAGCGGCAGTTAATGAATCACTTGCAGAAAATGAAGCGACTGAAGCAGCAAATACTAAAGAAGAATCGGAAGCAGTAGAAGAGGAAAAAGCCCCCGTAGCGACAGCTGAAAAAGTAGAAACGGCGATGGCAGAAGCCGAAGCCGTAGAAGACAACGTATCGTTACTCGAATTGTCTGAAGAAACGGCTCCCGAAGCTGTATCGGCGGAAGAAACTAGAGAAGCAAAAGACATTTCAAATGAAGTTCAAAGTAAATATGTAGCTTTAACAGAAGAAGGTCACAAAACAAAAGGAACTGTAAAGCCAGATAAAGGTGAATCAGTAGGTTGGGAAGTATCCTTTACATCTCCAAGGGGAACAATTGCAGGAGATTACTTTACAATTGATCTTTCAGATAACCTCAGTTTAAAGGGAATTGAACCGGATCACGAAAATGAATATCCAATAGAAATTGATGGAAAAGTTGTTGCTGATGGTGTAAGAGTTGATAGAAGCACTATCAAATATACTTTTAACGAAAAC
>QWCK01000621.1_pt1 | contig 59838 bp, 64 predicted proteins | sample 1972571 | NCBI WGS metagenome assembly QWCK01 (sample SAMN09866710, study PRJNA288562) | Human gut metagenome isolate term2_stool, whole genome shotgun sequencing... | isolation source: gut | host: Homo sapiens | place: USA: California | reverse complement strand
GGAATTGATCAAACAGTGCCGCTTTTTCAATGCGGTGGGTTTGGCTTAGGGTTTGCAAATTCTCACAAAGGGTATGTGGATTGCAGGAAATATACAAAATACGATCGTAATTCTGCACCAGCTTTACGGTGTCAGGGTCAAGCCCTGCTCGTGGTGGATCCACAAAAATCGTATTGCATTGATAGGCTTTTAAATCAATGCCTTTTAAGCGATTAAACTCACGTACGCCATTCATTGCTTGGGTAAACTCTTCTGCGGACATACGGATAATTTGTAGATTATCTATACCATTTTCCGCAATATTAAATTGTGCAGCAGCCACGGATGGCTTGGCGATTTCGGTAGCAAGCACTTTTCGGAAGTTTTGTGCAAGGGCGATGGAGAAATTACCGTTACCACAATACAGTTCCAATAAATCCCCTTGAGAACCTTGGGTGCAATCAATCGCCCATTCCAACATCTTGCAATTTACAGCTGCATTAGGCTGAGTAAAGCTGTTTTCCACTTGACGATAAACATAATTGCGTCCTTTTACAGGTAATACTTCATCGACAAAATCTTTACTGGTAATATAGCGAATATTAAGATTAGGATTAATTTTTTCTTTTTTTAGTATTGGTATTTGTGATGAATGTATATTTGGTGTGTTTTTACGGGTTTCATATATTGGATTTTCAATTTCTTTAAGTAGGCCTGATTTTTTACCGTTTCCAGTTAGTTTAGCGTGGAAATATTTAGGTGAAAACTTTTTGGTGTTAATTTGAGCCTGTAAATCATCTAATATAATTGGCATATTTTATCCTTTCTTATTTATATAGTAATGGATATAGAAGAGATTGTAATCTTCTATAGGGTATCCATTACTTTTTCTTCAATATAATTTTCAACGGTCTTTTTAGCTGGTCTTGCTCCAAGATTTGCAACAAAACTTTTATCAGCTAAGTTATTTATTTCTTCTTCAGTTAATGTATCTTCTATAGTTAAATGTGGTTGGTTTTCCTTAATTTTCTTTACTTTGTTTTCGTAAGTTGATGATAATATTTCTTTATATATATTTTTGTTTATTTGGTTGAATCTTAATAAATAATCAAAACGACCAAGTAGAGCTGGATCGAAATATTCTTCTAAGGAAGATACTTGTTCTTGAATATTTCTTTTATCGGTTCTGTTAAAACCTATAGTATTAACTATACCATTATCTCCAGCATTTGTGGTTGCTATTATAATAGATTTTGAGAAGTCTATTGATTTACCACGATTGGTTTTTAGTTCTCCTTTATCAAAAACTTGCATGAATAAGGATTTAACTGATGGGTGACATTTTTCAAATTCATCTAGTAAGATTACTTGATATGGATTTGTTGCTAAGATATCAAAAGGTAATTCTTCGTTTGAATCACTACCTATGTACCCACGAGGAGAACCAATAATTTTATTAATTTCAGCTGGTGATGTGAATTCTGTCATGTTTAATGTGATGGGTTTTGACCCTGTTGTAGCTTTTGCTATTAATGTAGCAATTTCGGTTTTACCTACTCCTGATTGGCCAGCAAATAGTATTGTTAATGGTTGTCTATTTTCATCTTCATTGCTTACAAATAAGTTTAATTCTTTACGTTTTAAAATCTTAATGATTTCTTCTATAATGTTTTCTTGACCTTTTATCTTTTTAAAATCTTCAGCTAATTTTTCATAGTTTGTTTCTTCTGGTTTTGAGTGACCTGTAATTAAGTTGATGGCTGTGTTTTGTAAAGCTTTTTTACTTAACATAATTGCAGGGTTTTGTTTTAAAGCGTCAAGAATTTGTGTATTACCTTCTTTTTCTAAATTTACTAAAATTTCATTTCTGTCAATGATTAGATTAGCTAAGGTTCTATCTAATAGAGTTATAGCATTATCTGGTCTATGAAGAGAGTTATCGAAATAATTATCTGCGATTTCTGCTGTATATTTTAACACATCATCTTTTATGATTATGTTTTTATAATGATTTTCATATGTTGGTTTGATGTGTTGCAAAATTTTTGTTGTTTGATCACGTGTTAATTCATCTACTATAATTCTTGTAAATCTTCTATTAAAGGCTGGATCGTCATCGAGACTTCTTACTTCTTGATTTGTTGTAGCGGCGATTAATTTAATTTCACCACGAGCAAGTTCAGGTTTTAAAATCTGAGCTACTGTGTTGTATGTTTCTCTTCCCATGATTAAGTGAATTTCGTCAATAAACAAAATCGCTTTATTCTTTTTATCTTTTATGAAAGAAATAACGTCTTTTAATTTTTGTTCTAGTTGACCTACAAGGGATGAACCGCTTACTATGTTTGATAAAGGTAGTTCATAAATTGTATAACCTTTTAAAGAGTCTGGTATTAATGTATTGTCATTTGCAAGTTTTTTGGCTATATCTTCTACGATTTTTGTTTTACCAACGCCTGCTGGTCCAATTAGTAATGGATTTGGTTTATCCCTACCAATTAAGACCGATAGAGTTTGTTTTATTGTTTCGTCTCTAAATAATGTATCATCTTCGTTTTTAAATTTTTCATTATAGTTAATTATTAAATCAAGAATGTCGTCTTCGTCGTCTACTGGTGGTAATGTTATGGGTCCACTCATCGGTATACCACCATTAAATGGATTGTTGTTATTATCGTCATTATCTGTTGGTATTGTTGGATTAAAGTTTTTTAAAGCCATAGAATGTATCCTTTCGTTTAATTTTTTTTGTAATGTATATTTGGTTACTATTCTAGTGGCTTTACACTAGAATAATAACTTTGTTCTAATATTTGGGTCATTATGTTTCATTGATCTCATAAACTGATCAGCAGAACGTTTTAGTCTATTATAATTTGTTGCGGTTGGAAGATAGTATAGATTTTTTGGTTGTTCAATATATCTATTTGGTGCTTCATATTCAAAATCTGTGATTATTATTGATAGTTCTTCTTTTCTTTTTTTCGATGCGTTAATAAATTGCCAGATATTTTCATAATCAGTACCACCATCTACTTTAGGAATTTTTTGAAATTCTTTATAAATACCATTAAGGGATTTATCTTTTGTATGAAGTAAAGCTGTTTGACTTAACACGTGGGAAAATGAATTAAAATATAAGTTAATATTAAATTTTTTAGCTATTTTAATACATGTTTTTACTGTATCAATATAGTTTGCTTCAGATATAGAACCTGATGTATCTATATATAGATGTATGTCAGGTTTATATTTTGTTGATGCGATTTTTCCTGCTAAGTTGTAGTCATCTGGATTACGTCTATTTGGCTTTTGAAAAGATTTGGATATCTTTTTATAAGAGTTTTGTGATTGATTTACATAGCTCATTTGATCCATTACACGTTTTATCATTTTAGTAGTATCTATTACGGATGGAGCTGTTTTTCTTAAAGGTACATATTTTGATTTACCTGTTTTTGAATTATTTTTATCTCCAGCTTTTATACTATTTATTTTAGAGGCTAATCTTGCTGAAGTTGTAAGTTTAGTTAATTTACGATTTGAGATCATTGCTGGTTTATTTTGTAGTGAATTTTTAATAAAATCCCATTCTTTATTGATTTGTCTTGGAGTTGATCTAGAGTGTTTTTCTAGATTTATTAACACCAAGGTTTTTGGTATAAATAATTCAGACAATGAAAACGGCATTGTACCCATAAAGATTTGATCAGGGTCTGTTTTTAATAGATTTTGTTCATATTCTATTAGTGAATGTATTAATATCCTAGCAAAAGATAAGGGTTCATTATTTTCATCTTCTTTAGATCTTAGTAAAAATGATTCTGTTAAATTATCTAAAGTGGTTTGATAAAATTGATTTAACAAAATGTTAACCCCTGGTGGGAGAATTTGTCCAATTGGTTGGTACTTGTTTTTTACATAGTCTTTGAAATTATTAAATTCGATTTCATTTGCAAAATAAGCTCCGTATGTTTTTTCTCTAGCAAAAAATGCAAAGGATGTAAATAATGTATCATAATCTGATTTACCAGCTAAAAAAGCTTTTGTTACTGGTATGATATCCTGATTTGCACTATATATAACTGTAGCTGTTGGTTCTGGTAAGTTAGATATTGTACTTGATGTAATTGCATATATGTCATCAAATGGTAAAATTGTATTTCTATTGTAGTTTATTAATGTTTGTGTTGCTATATCTTTTAAATAATCTTCTGTAGTAATATTAATATGTTCATCTGTTGATGCTATAATCATTGATATTAAGTCATTTTCAGTTATTTCTTTTTTTGTTTTATCATCTGTTATTTTTACATCATAGTTTGGTGAAATTGGATTTAAGATTTTACTAGTAATAGCATCTTTTATATTAGCTATTAAATCAAAATCTTTTGTAATATCATCGTTATAGAAGCGTGATATATCAGCTGGTTTTTGATTTGATATAGTAGTTAACATATTTTCTCCTTTCTTTGAGATTTATGTTAGTATTAACTTAGACTGATTAGTCTAAGTTAACACGTAATATAATATCTAATTGTTGAGCTATTGTTGAATTTGTATCAAGTAAAGCTCTAACATTTATTGGGTATAGTTCATCACCTGATGCAAGTGTCATTAATTTGTTGACATCATCTTTTTGTAGGTCTTGTAGTTTGTTTGCGATTGTTTCAATATAAGCTCTATTGTCTTCTTTTTCATATAAAGTGTAAACTAAATATGCAGATTTCATTTTAGCTGATAGATTGTCGATAAATTCAGTTACGTCATCACGTGTAGATAAAGATTTCATTGATTGATAGTTAGTAGGTGGAATAATATTAACATCTTTTTGTTGAGATACTTTATTTACGTTTGTGTTGATTTCTTTGAGAAGTGCATCTTTGAAATCTGTATTTCCTACAAAACCAACAATGATCTCTTCTAATAAACTGTTTGTTGATAAGTTTAAGTCATCGTTATCGACGGTAGTTGTAAGTAGATTTTTAAGTTGATCATTTGTATAGGAGTTTAGGTAGTCTGATAAAGCTGATATTGTTCTAGGTGTTGTTAATTGCACCATTTGTTCTTCATCGTTTAATATGTCGTCAATGTATGTTTCTTCATATGAACCATATGGAGAATTATCATCATCATCGTCATCATCCATATCTACATGAGCATTGCTTGATTTACCAAATAGATATTCTGGATGTTGGTTTAATACATTTTTAATAAATTCATTTAATTTATCATCTAAACTTAAATAAGTATCTATATCTGGTTCAACTTTTCTTAATACGAATCTAGAGATAGATGCAGTATCAAGTGCTGTTACGTTACCTTTATCGTTACCAGCTGTAATTATTCTTAAGTTATTTGGCAACTTTTTATTACCTATGGATCTTGTAGTTGCAAGAGATAATAGAGCACTAGTTACGTCTGCTGGTGTTCTATTAAGCTCATCTAAGAATAAAATAGGTGTTTCGTCTTTGTGTTCGTTTGCGTAGTTAATTGCTTGGTTAACTACAGAGTGAGGATAAAAGACTTGTTCATATTCTTGTTTACCTGTTATTTTATCAAATACTGGTTTATTATCTTTATCGGTTAGTGGTACAAGTCTTGCTCCTGTCAAGTCTGCTTTGTCATATAATTGGTTACATGCAAGTGTAAAACATTCTGTGTGTAACAATGATGCTAGGTTTTCTACCCAACTAGATTTACCAATACCTGGTTCACCTAGTAACATTGGTATTTTTCCAATATTTAGTATGGTTGTTACATCAGTCATTAGTAGTTCGTCAAATTTCATAAATGTATTTCCTTTCGTTATTTGTATTGTATGTTTCTGTTTTTAATAAATGTATTAGTATATATAATGTTTTTATCGTTTAAAGATTTATATACAAAATCTCCTGATTTAGTTTCGACGATATCGTTGGTGATAATTTTATAATCTAATGTATTATCAATATCTTTGATTAAGTCAATTCGTGTTATTTTAATGTTAGCATTTTCATCTTGTACGTATATGTTACTATTTTCGTTTAAATGATTTGTAAAAATTTGAATAGAATTATTAAGATAATTATCTATTGTTTGTTCTGTAATTTGTTTTTTCTTTTTCTTATAATCTTTCAAATATAATAAATAATTTTCTTGTGTTAATTTGTCTTTAAGTTTGATAGAGTCTTTGTCGAAAATCAAACCACGTTTGTGATAGATATCTTTCATATCGATATTATTAAATTGAGATATGCTTTTGATGGGTTGATTTGGTTCGTTTTTATCTATTATGAATCCATTAAACTTTAAAATATGATTATTTTCAGTTACATATTTGATGGCAATTGATTTTGCGTTTATTTTATTTAATATATCAATCCATGGTTTTTTGTTACTGTTTATGATTTCTTTGAAATTACTTAGCAGGTTTAATTTATCATTATAATTTTTATTTCTTTTTTTATATGTGATGGAATCTATTAATTCATATAGAGTATCATTTTCACATGAATTAATATTATGTATTTGATTATCATCATCAATGATTTTAATTAATCCATATTTTTTTGCCACACTATTATATCTCCTTTCTTTAGTATTATCAATGAATAAATCGAAAACAAAAAGTCTTAGAATTGACATATCAATTTTAAGACTTGCATGTTTTTAGAATTTCTTTTATTATTATTGTATATAGAGTATTAGAGCAATTATTGTTAAATGTACTGGATAATACCAATAATAAATATTTTTAATTATTTTATTTCGTTTTGGATTGTTTTTATTACTTATTTTCCCATTATACATATAAATTAATGGTATTGGCAAGTATGTCGCCAAATATATTTCAGCTTGAAATAAAAAACCAAATAATATAGCTAGGCATGTATGATTTTTAGAATATATTTGATTATATATGATGAAAGCTGCAAGTATTCCGAAAATACTATAATCTGCTTTTATTACAAAAGAAATTGTTCCGATCGTAATTAATGTAGCTAATTTCAATAATAGTTGATCTGTATCTGTTAGTTGGTTATTATTTTTTATTTTCTGAAGTGTTGCTATCATTAAACCTATTAAAAATAGTTCAAAGTATACATTTTGTTGACTCAAAGTTAATTGTTGTTTTAAAGCTAGGTCAAAAGGTATTTCCGATATTAAGGCAAATGTAAATAAAGATGTTAAGTGTTTTTTATAGTTTGAGGTCATTAACATACCATAAATTAAGAAAAATACATATATAGGAAATGCGATTCTTCCGATTATACGCATGATTGATCCAATTAATAGAGGTGTAGTTGGATTCATTGAAAGTGATGTTAAATTATAACCTTTTATACCAAATGGTTTATATAATACGCCACTTGCCGCTATATGATCGATTGTCATCGTTATTAGTGCTATAAATTGTAATATATTTTTACTTAATTTTGTATCTTTAGTCCAAACTGTTTTTAGTTTTTCTTTTTGTTTTGTTGTTATTAGAGAGTTCATATTTATTATTCTTTCTTTTTTTGTTTTTCGAGTAGTCGATCGAACTCTTCTTGATTGAATATTTTTTGATCGTTTTTATCTTTTTTTACTAAGTTTGCTTTATTTTCGTTTATATATTCGTAATCAACTGTTTTGTTTATTGGTACATAATAAGCAGTTGCGAGTTTTTTTATACCAAATTTATTTATAAATTCTTCGCCGTTTTTTTGATCAACATCGATGATTATTACGTCTTTATGTTTTCTGAGTATAGTGTTGATATTTTTATCTATTGCTTTACAATTTGAACAATCTTTACTATAGAATATTAGTATTTTATTGCTTAGATCGTCATTTATACTTGGATTATCTATGAAGCTTAATGGTTTTATTATAGGTAACAATATGCTTAATATTAAACCTATAAAAAATAAGGCTATAATTTTTTTATTTTTTTTATCAGTCATTGTTTCCCTCTTTTGTATCAATATTTTCATATTTGTCGATTCTAGCTATTATTTTACGAGATTCGTTTAATAACCATGGCATATTGTTTCTAAGTTCTTCGTGTTTTGGACGATATTCTAATGCTTCTATACTTGCTTCATATAATAACCAAGCTTTTTCGTTATCATTATATTCATGATCTTTTAAAAATGAAGTTTTTGTTAAGATATTAAATAATTTGTATTTTAGATAACTCATTACGCCATATTCATATTTACTCATATCGTCATAAAAATCTTCTGGAGTTTTATTATATTTGCAATGAGATAATTGAGTTAATATTACTTGTTCGTGATATATATCGTCTGGTTTATTTATTGACACATCAACAATTTTTTCATCTTTTTTTGTGGTTTCTTTGGCTAAGTCTTCATATATTTTTTCAATAGTTGTTGAAGATTCGCCTTCTGGTATATCTGTTATTTCATTTCGTGTAAATGTAACATAATGATTTAATAATATTTCATAGTAACCTTTTTCGTGTTTTAATGCTACTTTTTTTGTAGCTACGTCGAAATCATAAAAATTCTTTGGTGGTTTCATTATTAAATGTATGCCTTTCCCACTCATTGATGTTTCTCTAAAGAAGGCAGGTAATTTTAATAAATCTTGTTTAATATCATTTGGACATTCAGGTTCTATATCTAAAACAATTAAGTCGTCTACTAATACATCTAAATAATATGTGACGTTTGGTGTATGTTTATAGTGATTGAGGATAGTTCCAAGAGCAACTAGTGATCTTTCATCTGTGAATTTTGCTCCGTGTACGTATCCTAGAGTTAATGTATTTTTAATATCTAATGGGACTTTTTTATCGCTTGTTATAGTCCATCTTTGGTTATCTGCAATTGATAATATAGCTTCGTTTGTGTAAAAACTATGGAATTTTTCATAATCTGTTTGCATATGTTAAATCCTTTTTAAGTTAAAATAAAAAGGCTCTAAATGATTTAGAGCCTCTAATTTAATTAATTATTTTGTCCGAATACAATTCCTGCATGTCCGCCTTCTCCAACTTGTGATACGCCTGTATCTTGAGGCATTTGTGGTGTTGGGTTAGGTTGTGGTTGTGGGTTATAATTTTGTTGTTGTTGTGGAGCTTGATTTGTTGTTTGTGCTCCTTGAGTATTTGTTACACTGTCTTGGAATTGTGCCATTGTTGTTTCACCGACTTCAGAGTAATCAGTATCTAAGCTAACTACGTTATATCCAAGAGATTCAAGGAATTGATCTGTACCTCTTGCGTATGTGTTGATTTCTCCTTTTACGATTACTGCTTCAAGTGATACACCGTTATTTCTTGGTGCTTCGAAGATTTTCATAATAAGGATTACATTTGTATCAACTGCAAGGTCAGCGTTTAGTTTGATTTCTGTAAGTGTTGCATCATTTGGTGTTTTTTGTTGGTAAATTTTTGGTAGATAATTACCTTTGTTTTTACCTGTGTATTTATAGATACCAGCTTGTGATGGATCTTTTGATGTATAAAATCTTTGTTCACCATAGATTTCTTCTTTTGTTTTTGTTGGTCCTAATTGTAATATTCTAGCGTTTTTAACAGTTGCAGTTGTTAATGGTTTATCATCTGGACTAATTCCACGTTGTTGAGCTTGTTGATTTCTTCTAGCTAGTTCATCGCCTTCAATGCGGGAATGTAGTCTAGAGAATTCTAGGTCTCCTTCAACTAGGAAATATGTTCCTGGTGTTAATTGATTTGTACTTAGTTTTTGTTGAATCATTTGATCTGTCATATTTTTTTATTTTCCTTTCGTTTACCATGATTTTTAACATATATTAATTTGCTTTTTTTCTTTATATGTTATATAATGATTATAGCATAAAACGTCTTGATTTGCAAGAGGTTTTTGTGAAAAGGTCATTTATTTTATTTTTTTTGAAAGGAGTGTTTTATGAAAAAGAATCATAATAAATATTATGATGAAGAATCACTAACTCCTTTTGCCTTTCCTGCTATATTCGTATCATGTATGATTGTTGCGAGTTTCTTTTTGCTATCTGGTGGACAAAATAGTAATGCTACTAAAGATAGTCCACATAATATTAAAGTTGTTCAAGTAGCAGTAAATGATAATGAATCAACTGCTCCTGATAGTAAAAATACTAATGACAATAAAGATAATTCTAATTCTCATGTATCAGATTCTGATACAGGGGAAAATAAAGAAAATTCTTTAGAGTCTAAAGACTCTACCGAAGACTCTAACGAGTCTTTGAATAATAATTCTTTTGATTCTGATAAGAAAAATGAAGAGAAGAGCGAAGTTAGCACAGAAAATGATAGCAAAGGTGTTAATGAGAGTAATGAGCGTAATGAGAAGGAAAAAAAGGATGAAGATAGTAAATCTTCTAATGAGACTAAGGAAAGCGATGATCAGTCAAATAGTAGTAAATATCAATCTGAGATGGTGAAACAACTTGAAGCTGATCCAAATGCTCATATGAATAAAGATGGCAATTGGTATGTTATAGTTAAACCAGGTGATACTTTAACATCTATTTCACGCAAATATGGTTATTCTGTCGATCAATTAGCTCAGTTTAATAAAATTCAAAATGTAAATTTAATTTATGCAAATAGTAGTATCGTTTTACCAAATAATAAGTGATTCTTTTAAGTAGAAGAGGGGAACCTCTTCTCTTTTTATTCTTTTTGTGATAAAATATATAATATAAGTATTTTTAAGTTTGATAATATAAAAAAAGTAAAGGTGGGTTTAGTATGTATAAAATAAAAAGAAAAATTTTGTTATTGTTAAGTATAGGTTTATTGTTGACGGCATGTGGTTCTGATAATATCAAAACAACTGAAGAGCCTCCAGTAATTGAAAGTGAAAATAAAGATAGTGATAGTAAGAAAAAAGATAAAAAGGAAGATAAAAAGAAAAAATCAAACAAGAAATCTGATGAAAAAGGGTTGCTTGATGATAAAGTTCACATAAAAAAAGATGGTATTTATGAGGCTAAATTAGTAAGTGAAGATAATTATGATAAAAATTTAGATGAATCACAGATCACAAACGTTAATATTTGGGATGTTTTTACTTTTGTATCTGGTAGTTTAAGTTATAAAGAATTGGAAGATAGTGATGTCGAAAAACTTGATTATGATAAATATGTATTTGATAATACAAATAATACTAATTATTTAACAATAAATGAAGATGGATCTTTGAATTATGGTTATGATTATTATGAAGAATATAATCAGTTTTATAAAGACAATAAAGATTCTGGATTAACAATGACTATTGAAGTTGAAAACGGTTATGTTCAAAGTGTTGTTATTCACGATAATTAATCTGGATGGTTTAATTTATGAAGTTTAATAAAAAAAAGTTATTATTATTAGTAAGTATATTGTTTTTAACGTCTTGTGGTAATAAAAATAATAATCGTATTCGTGTTGTGATGGTTGATACAAACATAGAAGAAAACATTAATAAAGATAATAATAAAGATAAAGAAAATAAAGAAGAAAATTCAGTTGTCGATAGTAATGTATCAGTAGTAATAGATAGAAGTAAAGTAGAAAAAGTTAAGACAGACACGAAAGAAAATAAAGATGTGAGTCAAAAGGTCAGTAAAGATAAAGAAACAAAGCCTTTGATTGGTTTTACATCTAAAGATGGTATTTATAATGCTTATTTGTTGGCGGATTCTTATGGAGATAAGACTAAAAACGATAATAAACCTTCTGTGTTTGATATAGCTATGGCTAATGGTCAAGTTTCAATATTAGGTTCAATTGATAGAATAAATCAAGATAATAATGAAGTTTTAGAATCTTATAAAAACGATGTATATGTTTTTGATTTATCGGATGATTTTAATTTGCAAATTTCTGATGGCGAAGATAGTCGTAGAGTTGATTCGGTAGAGTTTAGTAAATATTATGAAAATCATAAAAATGAAAATATGTTAATTACTATTAAAGTTGTTAATGGTAAAGTTAGTCATATTACGATTAAAAAATAGAGGAGAATTTATCTCCTCCATTTTTTATGTGTATTTATTTACTAAAACTATTTTATTAGATTTAAGGCTTTCTTTCACATCAATAATTCGTTGGTTGGACGAACCTCTAAATTGTAGTTTTAAATCTTTTTTATTTTCAATAAAAGGTCCGTCGACTAAGACGTCAATTTCATCGAGTAATGTTTTTGAAATTGGATTTTGAATTAATGTTTCAAATGTATAGCCTGAATAAATCCATATTGGTTTGTTAATGTGTTTTTTAATAGTTTGTACGATAGGTATTAAGTCTATTGTGTTTTCAAACGGTTCGCCACCTAAGATGGTTAAACCTGTTATTTCATTTTGTGATAAATAAGTTATGATTTGTTTAGTTGTTTGATCAGTCCAAAGATTACCAAAATTTTTGTTTTGGTAATCTTTATTGAAACAATTTTTGCAATGTAGGCTGCAACCTGTTACAAATATACTTGTTCTTATTCCTGGACCGTTTGCAATATCATATTTTCTAATTTGACCGTATCTCATATATGAAGTACTCTTGATTTTATTTCTTTGGTTCTACCTTCGTTCCAGAAGTTTTCACCAAGATAGCCACAAGTTCTTCTTACAACTGTAAGTTTGTTTTTATCATCATTTCCACAGTTTGGGCAATACCAATTGTTATTTTCATCTAATAGTATTTCTCCATCATATCCGCATTTATGACAATAATCTAATTTTGTATTAAATTCAGCATATTGAATATGATCATAGATATATTTAATCATTGTCATAAGAGCTTCTGTGTTATGAGCCATATTTGGTATTTCAGCGTAAGATATACATCCACCTGTTGATAGAGTTTGGAAACTTGATTCAAAGTCAAATTTATCAAATACAGATATTTTTTCTCTTACATCCACATGGAAAGAATTGGTATAATATCCTTTATCTGTTATATCTTCTATCTCGCCAAATCGTTCTTTGTCTATACTTGCAAATCTATTGGTTAAACTTTCTGCTGGTGTGCCATAGACTGCAAAAGCTATGTTATATTCATCTGTCCATTCTTGTTTTTTCTTATTTAAAAGATCCATTATTTTAATGGCAAATTCTTTGCCTTCTGGACTTGTATGGGATTTTCCTGTTATTAGTTTGCTTGCTTCATATATACCAATATAGCCAATAGTTACTGTTGCATAACCATTTTCTAAAAGCGGTTTTATTGGTGTGTGTTCTGGAAGTCTTGCAATTGCTCCATATTGGAAGTGAATTGGTGATGAATCGCTTGTTACTTTTGATAAGTGTTCGTATCGTAAAAGACCAGCTTCTTTTATAAGTTCTAATCTTTTTTCTAATATTTCAAAGAATTTTTCTTCGTCATTTTGAGCTAATATTCCTATTTGTGGTAGGTTAATACTTGCAACGCCCATGTTAAATCTTCCATCAAATTTATAGGTGCCGTTTTCGTCTTTATATGGTGGTAGAAATGCTCTACATCCCATAGGTGAGAACACATTACCTTCATAATTTTCACGCATTTTCTTAGCAGAAATGTAATCTGGGTACATTCTTTTTGCTGTACATTCACCTGCAAGTGTTGTAAGTGAATAATATTTACTATCTTTGTGAATATTATTTTCATCTAACACGTAAATTAATTTTGGAAATGCTGGTGTTACATAAACTCCTGCTTTGTTTTTAATTCCTTTAATTCTTTGTTTTAATATTTCTTCAATTATTTTTACAGTTTCTTCTAGATATGGATCTTTTTCGTCTGTATGCATGAAAAGAGTTACAAATGGAGCTTGACCATTACTTGTCATAAGAGTGTTAATTTGATATTGAATTGTTTGTATACCACTTTCAAGATCTTTTTTGGTCATAGCGTCAGCCATAAGTAAAGCTTCTTTTTCGTTATTTAAAGTTTTTTTAGCAAGTTTGAGATTTTTATTGTATGATTTTTTAAGATATGGACTTAGACATGATATGTTAATTGATTGTCCGCCATATTGGTTACTTGCAATTTGTGCTATAATTTGGGTCATAACATTACAAGCTACTTGAAATGATTTAGGTGTTTCAATTAGTTTGTTGTTAATGACTGTTCCGTTATCTAACATATCTTTCATATCTACAAGACAACAATTAAATATTGGTTGAATAAGATAATCAAGATCGTGGATGTGTATTGCTCCAGATTCATGGGCTTCTACTAAGTGAGCAGGGATTAGTTTACGTTTAGCTATATCTTTTGCTACTTCTCCTGCGATTAAATCTCTTTGTGTTGATGCTATTATTGGATTTTTATTAGAATTTTCATCCATTACGTCTATGTTAGTTTGGTTTAATAAACCTAGAATATCATTATCCGAAGTATTTTGTTCTCTTTTATATGCTTGAATTGATTTATATGATTCATAAGCTCTAGCTGTTGCTGGATTGTTGTTATTTATTAGTTCGTAATATACATTTTCTTCTATATCATATATTGATACTTCGTTTTTGTTTTTAAATTTATTTTCAATTGTAGATGCTATTTCTTTAGCTTGATTTTCAACAAATATGCCGTTTGGTGATTCCATAGCTTTGTTTATTGCTTTTTCAATTTTTTCTTTATTAAAAGGTACTTTTGTACCGTTTCTTTTTATAACTTGTGTCATTTGTGACTCCTTTCGTTTCTACGTCATGACTACATTATGACTATGTTATGATTTTTTTCGTATACTATTATTATACCATATCATATTTTTTTAGTGTAGTATATTTTTTTTATATAATAAAAGGATGTTATGTAGGTTTTTCATATAACATCCTTGTTTTTCTATGCTTTTGCTTTTTTTATTATTTTGTTTAATAATTTTTTTATTTCTTTAAGTTCTTTTTTATTTACTAGGTTTGTTACATTGCTTGTTTCAATGTCTAGATTTTTAAAATCTATTCTGTATATTGGGTTGATTTTATCTTTAAATTTATATTCCACATACATATATTTATTATCTATTGCTAAGAATGAATTAGTATTATTTTTAAGTAATTGATCTAAATCATCTAAATATATACTGATTGGATATATACTTCTTTCAACAGCGTCAAGTAACTCTTGTTGGTTTGTAGCTTTAAGGGATAATGCTTTGATTTTCTTTTCATCCGCTGTTGATTTTGTTAATATGTGGTGAATCATTACAGGTTCTGTTTGTTTTTGTCTATAAATTCTGGCATTTGTTTGTTGATAATCTTTAAGTGACCATGGTAGAGTGTACCATATTAATGTTGATCCTCCAAATTGTAGATTTAACCCTTCTCCAGCTGATTGAGGTTGAATTAATAAATTATCTATTTTTTTATCATTCCAATCTTTTATAATACTTCTATCACCGTCAAATACTTTATAATTTATTTGATTATCATCAAAATGTTGTGTGATCATATCGAGGTCAGATTTGAAGTGATAGGCTATTAAATTATTTGATTTAGAATTTTCTATGAGATAGTCTAGCATTTCTAGTTTGTGTCGATGAATTACTTCGTAGGAGCGATCTTTTTTTGAATTAGGTGTGTCTGTATCATTTGGTATATAAATTGCACCAGAAGCCATTTGAGAGAGTTTACCCATAAGTACAGCAGCATTGTTTGCTGTAATTACTTCGTCATTTTCTTCAAGTTCCAATACTAAAGTTTTTGAAAAATCTTTATATAGTTCTTTTTCTTTATCTTCTAAATATACATAATCATTTTGATATGCCACAGGGGGCAAAGTAATATTAGTATTTTCTATTGATACTACTACATCTTTTATTTGGTTATATATTGTTTCTTTTGCTCCTGGTAAAGGTATCCATGTTACAGGATATCCATTGATGTATTTTCCAGGTCTAAAAAATGTATCACGGTATGCTGTTATGTTTTTACCAAGTCTAGCTCCTTCATCTAATAAATATATTTGACTCCATAAATCCATTAGACCGTTTGGTTGGGGTGTACCAGTAAGTAAGATTGTACGATCTATATAAGGTTTTACTGTCTTTAAGGCTTTAAATCTTTTTGAGTTGTAAGATTTAAAGTTTTGAGATTCATCGATGATAAGTGTTTTAAATGGAAATTTATCACCATAGAATTCTATTATATCGACTAATTTTTCATTATTTATTAAATATATTGCGGGTTTGTTCGTTAAAACCTCTTCATATTTTTCATGTCGTTTCTTTTTTGTATATTCTTTGCCTGTTTTTTGATCTTCGATAAAGGAATCATATCTTATTGGAAAATCCCAGTTATTTATTTCATCTATCCATGTGGATTTTGCTATATTTAGTGGAGCTGTTATCAAAATAGGACTTGTGGGGTTTATTTCTAGTAAAGTTTGTAATATTATTAAGGTTTTACCTGCACCCATTTTTAAAAATAATCCAGTGTTTTTATTTTGTTTTATGAATTCTTTACAATATTCTTGATAATCGTGAAGTTGTAAATTTTTATAATCCATAATACCTCCTTTGTTTATTATTTGCTAATCTTTTTTAGAAGTATGTTCATTTTTTTTTATATCTTTTTTATTCATATTTTTTAATTCTTTTGTAAAAGCAAATGCTAATCTTTTCTGTTCTTTATTTAGTTTTTCAAGATTGATTTCTAAGGATTTCTGAGTGTCTTCAATAGCTTGCATTAATTTATTTTGTTGTTCTTTATTGAGGTCATATAAATTAACGATTTTTTCATATCAAGATTTTGGTATTGTCTTTTTTCCATTTTCAACTGTTGATAAAAATGAGGGGCTGACATCAAGTTTTGTTGCCATTTCTTTCATTATTTCATTAGAGTCGAGTCTTAGTTTTCTTAGAAAAATTCCAAATTGTGTGAGCATAGTAACCTTCTTTTTATTATGATTGCTTATAGTTTATATTATACCATAAACGGTGGTTTATGGGTAATTTTTATAAAAAAAAGAGACATCGTTAGATGCCTCTTTTGTTATTTGCTATTTATTTTCTTTTAGATCCTACAAATGCAAATGACGCCATTGTTAGTAATCCTGCTATAGATCCGATACCTGTTACACCTGTTTTAGGGTTTGAGTATCTAGGAGCTATTGGTGCTGGTTTAACTGGAATTTCTGGTGTTGTTGGCACTGGCTTATCCATTGGCTTTTTGTCATCTTCTTGTTCTTCTTCTGGTTTATCCATTGGTTTCTTATCATCTTCGTTTTTATCTTCATCTTTGTCTTCCTTTTTAGCTGGATCAAAGATTACTGGTGGTTCGAGTTCATTTTCAGCTTCGTCTTTGATATCATCCCAAGTAAGATCGTTTTCGTTTTTACCGTCTAGGATATAATCAGAGTCTCTATCATGCCAGTCTTCATATTCACCGTTTTTTACATAGCCGTTTTCATCAACACCATGTTTTTTGATGATATCATCCCAAGTTAGATCATAATCATCTTTATTAGTTTTCTTATCTTCTTTGTTGTCTGTGTCTTTATCTTTATTATCTTCTTTTTTATTACCGTCTATGATGTAACCTTCTTCATCGAAGATGAAGTCTTCTCCATCTTTACTATCAATACCATTTTCAATTTCTTCATCTGTAATCCATTCCATACCGTCTGGTAGTGGTGTTGGTTTTACATCTGGTTTATTGTTTTCATCTTTGTTAGCTGGTGTTTCGTTTTTATCTTCTTCTTTATCTTCGTCTTTTTCAAGGTCTTCGATTGTTGGTATTTCATCGTTGTTGTCTTTATCAGTAACAATGCCGTCTTCATCGGCTTCTTTATCATTTTCACCTTCATCGATAATAGTACCGTCGTTAATGAAATCTTCTCCATCTTTGTTTTCAACACCATTTTCAATTTCTTCATCTGTAATCCATTCCATACCGTCTGGTAATGGTGTTGGTGTTACGTCAGGTTGATTATTTTCATCTACAACTGGTGTTGGTTTAGTTGTTTCTTCTTCAGCTGCTTGTGAAGTTGATGCAAATGGAACAGCTAATGCTGCTACTAATGCTACTGATGTGAGTAATTTTTTAGATTGTTTCATAATTTTTTTCCTTTCGAAATTTCTTTTAAAATTTGTTGTTTTCTTCGTTTAGTAACCAAGTTTTAAATTGGTTTATATATTCTTCGTAACCTAAATGTGTAGGTTCGTAGAATTTATAATTAAGTAAATCGTTTGGTAGATATTGTTGTGTTACATAATGATTTTTATAATCATGTGCGTATTTATAATCTACTCCGTGATTTAAGTTTTTTGCACCTTTATAATGGCTATCTTTTAAATGATCTGGTATGTTATAATCATATTGGGCTATCTTCATAGCGGCGTTGATTGCATTATAAGATGCATTTGATTTTGGACTGACTGCGTTTAATATCGCAGCTTGTGCGAGTATTATTCTCGCTTCAGGCATACCTATTCTTTCAACTGCTAAAGCTGCATTTGTTGCGACTACTAAAGCATCTGGGTTTGCTAGTCCTACATCTTCAGAAGCTGAAATCATAATCCTTCTTGCGATGAATTTTATATCTTCTCCAGCATTTAACATTTTTGCTAAATAATATACGGTTGCGTCTGGGTCAGATCCACGCATTGATTTAATAAAAGCTGAGATTGTATTATAGTGATTATCTCCATCTTTGTCGTAATTTGATATAGGTTTTTGACCTGTTCCTTTGATATCATCTATTGTAATTGTGTCTTTATCTGGCATTATATTTAATGTCATTTCTAATAGATTTAAGACACGTCTTGCGTCATTGTTGGCAAGCTTTGTTAGATATTCTAAAGCACTATCTTCTATTTTTTTATCGCTTATTTTCGGTAGAGAGTTTTTTATTAATTCTTTTATGTCGTTATTTGTTAACGACTTAAATTCAAAAATAATTGATCTAGATAATAGTGCTTTATTTACTTCAAAGTATGGATTTTCTGTTGTGGCTCCGATTAATACGATTTCGCCGCTTTCCACAAAGGGTAGTAAATAATCTTGTTGAGCTTTATTAAATCTATGAATTTCATCAATAAATACAATAGTATTATTGTCTTTATTTATTGCTTGTAGATCTTTTTTACTTGCTGATGTTGCGTTGACACTAATAAAGTTTTTATTAGTAGTGTTTGCTATAATATTTGCAAGTGTTGTTTTGCCGACCCCTGGGGGTCCGTAGAAGATTAGAGATGTTAAATTATCGTTTTCGATCATTTTACTTAAAGGTTTATTAGGACCTATTAAGTGTGTTTGACCGTAAAAGTCATCTAAAGATGTAGGTTTTAATTTATGTGCTATTGGTGGCATAATCATCTCCTGTTATTCTAATTCTTCTAGTAAAGACCCCGAAGGGCTACGACCCTTCTTATTATTTTCTTATTATTTATTAATTTGTTCTTTTAAATTTTTAGCGGCTTTGAATCCAACTGCTTTTTGTGCAGGTATTGTAAGCTCTTCACCTGTTTGTGGATTTCTACCTTTTCTTTCTTGTCTTTGACGGATGTCAAAGGTACCAAAGCCAGATAAGAATACTTTATCTCCTTCAACAAGAGCATCGGTTAGCATCTCTTGTGTTGTGTCTATAATTCTTTTTGATTCAGCTTTGCTTAAGTTATACTCTTTTGAAATCTTTTCAACTACATCTGCTTTTGTTATCATTTTTTTTTTACCTTTATAACTAGATTTTATTCTAGTTATTCCTTTCATTATTTTTGTTTTAGTAAACTGATTAGATGTAACATGATCTGTTTTGTTACATCTAATTAAGTCTCTCTACATCTACATTATATCATATATTGGTGAAATGTCTATAGTTTAGAGGGCTTTTTTGTGTATTATAATGAAAAATTAGTAAAAAAAGACCATAGTTATATGGTCTTTAATTTATTATTTAGTTTTTTATGTTTTTTTTCAATTGATTTCATTAAATTATCAATTGATTTTTTATTGTTTATCATTAACACTATAGCTCCATTGTTTCTCATTTTTTGACAAATGATTTTTTGTAATGGATCAAGTTTATTTTTGTTAGGTCTTTTTAATTCTATGAATATAGTATAGCCGTTTGCTATTATAATACGATCTGGCACACCATTTTGTGATGGAGATACAAATTTATAACATAAGTATCCCCTTTTATCACAAGATGATTTTAAATATTCTTCTATTGTGTTTTCGATTGTATTTTTTATAGTTTTATTGTTTGCCATAGACACGTATCCTATCTTCATAGTTATTATCTATTTCGTTTTGCCAGTTTTTCTCGAATGTGTTTCGTAAGTCTCTTACGTATATACTAATATTTAAGTTATCTTTTAGATATTTAATATAATCATCTGATAGTTGATTTAATGCGTGATTTTCAATTAATACATATTGATCGGTATCGATATTACTAACTTTTTCAAATGTAGCTTCACGTTCATCTGGTATATCTTTAATATCTAGACCATAATTACTTAATAAGCTTAATGCTATAGGATTATGTTGTATTGGTCTTTCTTTTAATCTTTTACGTTTATCGACTGTAGCTGGGTTTAATTTCTTAGCTAAGACTTTTTCGATAAATATAGCATTTTTTGTTGTTTCTTTTACGTTAAATATTCTGTTATATTTTTGTAATTTTATTTTTTCTTTTGTTTTTGGATCTGTGCTATATACATATGAATATGATTTACTTGATGATGATACCATATTTTGGAACATATTTAGATAAGTTATATCATCAAATTCTGTTTTTGCTTTTTCATATATTTTATATGCTAAATCTTCATCAAATTCTTCACTAAATGGTATATTATTGGACGCTAAATGTCTAAAGTATTCAGTTAATGCCCAGTCTTGTATAGCTGGGTGGTCTAATGATTGGGCTGGGTTTGGACCTTTATAACAAGATAGGTCAGAACCGCCAGCTCCGTAAATGATTTTACAATCTTCAGATAATTCTAATCTGTTGTTTGAATCTTTACTTACTAGATACATTCTTTCTGGTTCAATCAAGATATTCATTTTTGTTGATTCTTCTTCTAGTATTTTGTTATTTAGGGTTTCTTCAAGATGTGAATATAGACCATCTGTATTAGTAGAAGTGATTTTAGCTCCAGCATAAGTTTGTGCTTGACCTATCATATAAGTAAATAATTGTCCTATTATTCTCATTGATATAATGGTATTATTCATTCTGATATTTGAGTCGAATTCACTATCTGCTTTACCACTAGCAGAGTTTAATATAAGTTTATTACCCGCTTGCAATAATGCAAAAGCTGCTCTTTCATCTTCTGTATATGATTTATCTTTAGCACGTTTACCGTTTAATTCTTTGGCTTCAAAGAATTCGTTATATCTATCGTAGCCTAAACCTTCGTTATAAAAGGCGGCAAGGTTTGTTAAAAGTAGTGGATAATAAGATTTAAAGTCTTCATGGTTAACTAAATCACTAGATGTATAGACTAATCGTTTATCTAGTTTACCTAATTTGGTATTCTTATCTACAGGAAATGGTTCTGTTATTAAACCATATTTAATATCTTTCCATTTACTTTTTTTAGGATCTTTAAGGGTTGCTCCAGACTTTAAGAAATAGTTCCACTTTCTTATTTCTCCTTTTGGCATTTTTATTTCTTTTTCTTTACGAATCCAATAAGGATTGTCATTAGATATTGATTTTGCATATGCAATATCTTCTTTAAGTTGATGATATTTATCTAAATTTAGATTTAATTTAACTTTATTTGCTTCTTGCCCATGAGCTCCACCAGTTGAAAATGTAATGAAGCATGATGATGGTGTACCATCTTTAAAATAATAAGGTAAGTTTAAGTTAGGATCTTTAAAAGTTTTTAGACTATAAATGTCGTTTTTATTACCATATTTTTCTTGATATGTTTTTCCTCCGTTAAAGTTTTTACCTTCAATGGATTTATAATAATTATAAATGTGATTAAATTTATCACGAAGTTCTTGTTGTGGGAACATTTCGTAAAAATTATCACGAACCCAGTCTAAGACATTAAACTGTTTTATGTTAAGTTCAGGATGCATATCGATATATTTTTGAGATGGGTAATTAAAACTTACAAATTCGATATCATTTAGCGGTCCATATGGAGCTAATGATAATTCAGCGAATTTCGCACTTGTTGAGTCTATGTTTAATCTATTTTGTCTTACTTTATATTGATTTATGTCTGGTTCATAGGCGTTATCTTTTTTCTGATATATTAATTCTGGATATAGACGGAGAATGTCTCTTTTTAGGTCAAACTGTGTCTTATATACTTTGTGAGAAAATAAGATTTCTAAGTTTACAACGTCTGATACGTTGTAAGCTATAAGATCCAAAAATTCTTCACGAGTGTCTATATAAGACTTTTGATCATCTAGTTTGTCAGATTCAAGAATTTGAAGTCCAAGCATACCCATTAAGCGTTTAAGTCCTACTTTTGATTGTTTTTCGTTTAATTTACTGACGTCTAAATGTCTACCAGAGAGTAACATGTTACGTCTTATAGTAGCCATTGGATGTCTATAATTGTTCCTTACACCTTTGAGTTTATCTTCATATGAATTATATTCTAAACGTTTAGACATATTATCTATGAAGTCTTTTGAGAATAATTCATTATTGAAATTTCTTAGACTTCTAGCTGTTGGTGGTGCAATATTTATATAGGTTTGGTTTGCTAATGGATTTGGATAGGTGAATTTGATTTCACCGTTTACCATTTCAAGGTTTCCTTGTACTTGTTTTTTATTTTCAAGTTGGTAAATTGCACCTGTAGCAAAACCTTTTGATAAGTCATATGCATTTTTAGCCATTTCTTGTTCATTAGGTGTTAAATCTTTTATAATTTTTAATGGATGTACTTTGACGTTGAATGTCTCATATAAGTAATATGTGAGCATTGTAAGGTCATAGTTACTTGAGTTATAACCCATTAGATAGGGGTGAATGGATTTATCATATCCAGGTTCTATGTCCATAGTTAAATACATTTCACCAAGTTGATCTGTTTTATAGTTATTATCGTTTCTTATTGCAGGGTTATAACTGTCTGATAGACCAAATGTTCTTGCTAATTGTATATTATATGTTGGATTTTTTAAATTATATAGATTTATTTTGCCAGTAAAGTTTAAATTCTGATCATATATAGCATTACTTACATCGTTAAGTAAGGCTGATTCGTTATCGTCAAATTGTGGATCATCTACTAAATAGTAAATATCAATTTCATTAGCTTGGTTTTTATAATTAGCTAAGGTAAATACATTATCTAATGACTCTATATCATAAAAATTGATATTTTCGTCTTTTATAATGTTTTTTAATTTTTCTTTTTCTATTTGTATATTTTTTCTGGTTAGTTTATTTGCTAACATTTACACATTCTACTAAGTTATCATATTGGTTAGTAGATTCTCCTTTCTTTTGGTATTTTTTTAGTATAATATATTTTTATTTTCGAGTTATTCTGTTAAAACTCAAAGTTTTTCAATTACCTTTTTTATTTCTGTTCTTTTTGTAATTGTCTTTTTATTTATACAAAATGGACTCGAAATACCTTTTATGAAAAAGGTATTTTAAATCATTCTTTTTTCACAGATGATGCGTCATCTGTGTCTTTATTGTTGTCATTATCTTTAATTATTTCTTGACTTTTATGATTTTCGATATCTTTTTCTTCTGGAGTATTTGTGTTTGTTATTTCGTTATTTATAGATTTGTTATTTGTTTTTTCTGTGTTATTATTATTTTCATCTTTGTTGATGTTATCATCTGAAGTATTGTTATTGGTATTATTATCATTAGTGTCGTTAGTATTTTTTTTACCTAATCTTTCAACACCTCTATAATAAGAAGCAAGAGTTGTCATAGCTATTTTGTCTGGATTGTTTCCTTTATAGTTTTCGTTTTTCCAATTGGTTAGGTTATAAGTTACTATTAAAGGTTCAACTCTATCCATAGTACCTGTACTAGGTATTTTTCTTCCGCCATAGTCGTATGTCCAATCATCATCTGTTTCTACTATTTGTTTTATAGCTATGATAAAGCTATTTCTTCCAAGTTTTGTACCACTAGGTTGATTTTTATCAAACCATTCTTTATATAGGTCAAATAGGAAAGTATATGGTAATACATCCCAGGTGAATTCATCTTTAAATTCATAGAAAAATTCTCTAACAGGATCGTTAAAGTTTTTGAAATCATTTAATAAATCTTTACATACTTGTGGTTCACTTAGTTTGTAATAATCCATGTTAAGTACTTTAAAGAGTACATATTCTAATACTTCTTTTCGTTGTAAATAGTCGTCTTTTATATATTTACGTTCACGACCTCTAAATTGTTTATCCATTGGTATAAACAGTTGTCTACGGTAAAAAGAGTCAGTTCTATCTTTAAAGCGTGGAAATTCGTTCATACATTGCACCATAAAACCATGGAATTGGTATGGTATTGGTTCTTTATGTTTACGGTCGATTAGTATAACGTCGTTTGTTACTACAGCTTTAAGGTTGGCGGCTTTATCTACAAAGCTACCTACATCATTTTCGTCTACAATTATAGCTGTTGCACGAGTTAATGGTTCCAATTGAAATCTTTCTCCAAAAGCTGATACAGGTATTGATGCATATGATTCATCACCACAAATATTACGCATTAATTCACAAAGTGTACCTTTACCGTTCATTCCACGTGTTGAATATAGCCAAGCAGATTTATCCCATGATACGTATGGTCTGATTACGGCTCCTAAAATTTCCCAGAGTAAGTTTACAATTTCTGGGTCATCTGATAATTCATTCATCCAATCTTCAACGTTCCAATTGGTTTTGTCATCATCATTATAAATATTTATATTTGTAGCATTAGGATTGTAATTTACACGTGATTTTGCTAAAAATACGTATTCTGGAGTAAAGTCTAATAATTCTTTAGTTTTATAGTTAAATATACCGTTATTTACTGCGATTAGATCTTGATTTTTACATCTGTTTTTACGTTTAGCTCGTGTTTTTAGCACGTTTAATATTTCTCTAAAATCTTTATCTGTAAGATTATAGTTAAATTGATATGCTATAGTTCTAAATGTGGCTTCACTTGTTGAATAAATTCCTTTGTTTTCGCCTTCGTTTATGTATATAGCTAACATGTCTGTATCTTCGTTAGAGTTTTTATCGTTTGCTGGTATTTTTATAATGTCAAAAAGATTATTCATTAGATCAGCAATTTGTGCGAATGATAATGTATCTGTATAACGTATAGTTCTACCTTTTGTTGCATTTACATTATATAGTTCTATCATATCGTTTATTTGATTTATAAGATTTGTTTCAATTTCATCTGGAGTTTGTACGTTATTAGGATTTGTTAATAAATCCTGTTTATAATCTTCTATGAATTTAAATGTTTGCTCTTTAATTATACTATTTTTAGTTTGAGCCATAATGACACGTCCTTTCTTATTTTATATAAAATATGTTATAATTTTCTTTGCTTTCTTTTTTTGCCTCATATATCCTAGAGTTTTTGGATATATGAGTATTGTATTTTAAATTATATACTATTTTTATTTTTTTTGCAATACCCATTGAGTGGGTTTAATAAGACAGTAATTATGCAGGTAAACGTTTTCCTTTAGGTTAGAGCTAGTTGCGGCTTATATATAAGGCATAAAAGTGGAAGATTGGTAGATGTGTTGATTTCAATGGTTAGAGGGGGTTTTATGGTGCTTTTACACATGAAAAAAGGAGTGATAAATATAAAAGTGGTAGGGTGTAAACGGCTTGTTGTGGCGGATTGTAGCAGGTTCTACCACATATTCCAATTATATTAGGTGTTTTTTTATATATTGTAAAAGTTAAGTGGTGTTTTCTTGACACAAAAGATAAAATGTTACGCACGGAAAAAAAGATTTATATTATATATATTATAATAGTATGTAATATTTGGTATGTGGTTTATTCATTTTATATTCATTATCAAAGTTAAGATTTATCACAGCGTGTGTTTAATAAAAAAAAGTTTTAGTAAAAAAAGTGGAATAAGTGGTAGAAATTGGAATTTTGGTTTGTAAACGGCTTGGTTGAGCCATACCACTTCTACCAGTTATTTATTTAACAAAGATTCAAAAATGGTAGATATGTGGCTTGAAGCGTTGCAGTTATCACATCTACCACTTTTAAATTAAAAGTGGTAGAAAAAGATCTGAAAGTGGAATAAGTGGTAGACGTGGAATTACGAAATGGCTATTTTATGTGTTTTATCATTTTTATCATATATTTTGTGGATTTAGATCTTATTAAAAAGTTAAGAAATATCACAATGGGGATTATTCATAATTTACATGGTTTATACAATATTGAGTAGATTTGTTGTATGTTTATACGTTTTGTTTGGTTTTATATGTATAAAAAATATTGACTTGACAAATTGAAATCATATTGTATAGGTTGATTTTAACAGATTTCGGTTGAATATTTAAATGTATACAGGTTGATATTTATGTAATCTAAAGTTAAGATATATTACAGCGTGTGTTTAATAAAAAAAAGTTTTAGTAAAAAAAGTGGAATAAGTGGTAGAAATTGGAATTTTGGCTTTTAAACGGCTTGGTTAAGCCATACCATTTCTACCAGTTATTTATTTAACAAAGATTGCGAAATGACGGGATTTCAGCTGTAAGCGTTGTGGTTATCGCATCTACCACTTTTATTTCAAAAGTGGTAGAGAAAGACATAAAAGTGGAATAAGTGGTAGAAGCAAAAACATGAAATGGCTATTTCATGCGATCTATCGTTTTTGCCATATATTTTGTTTATTTAGATTTTATCAAAAAGTTAAGAAATATCACAATGGGATATTTTTTATAAATATACAATTCTTTTTAAGTGAAAAAAAAATATAGAAATTTAAAAAAATTTCTATATTTTTAATTAATTAACTATTTTTTTCCTATGAGAGGTAAAAAATGATTATGGATTTAATCATTCATAAAAAATCTCGAAACAACGGCATTGTTTCAGAAATTCTTTTTATTAGACATTTACTGTCTTATTTATCTAATAACATAGTTATTATGTAATGATCAAATATTAAATTATCGTGTTTTGCTTTTTCTACACCTAATATTTTATATCTTTTGTAATTTTCATTTAAATGGTTTATTAATTCTTCCATTTTTTGATTAAATTCTTCTTCTGATTTTATAATTATTTGATATTTATAAAAGCCTCTACTTGTTATAGGTTTACCCATGGATATTGGGTATTCTCTGCTTTGTGTATAATTTTTAAATTCTTTTATCATAAGTTTAATTTTCCTTTCTTTTATATCTTTTTTGGTAAATTTAGTACTAAGGGAATAATATTCGTAGGAAATATCGAAAAAAAGTGGAAACTTTTTTTGACATTTGTAATTTTTATGATATAATAGTGATAACAAGATTAGTTTTTATACTATGACTATCTTGTATTATGTTTTTTAGTTTGAGCAAAAAGAGAGCCGAGAGGCTCTTTTTTTATGTCTATATTGTTAAAAAAAGCTTGATATATGCCGTTTTTTATGATATAATAATAGTAAATATAGTTTGTATATTTATATCGATTGGTATCGATAATAATACAAAGTGAGGTACGTGATTTGAGTAAAATAATTGATAGAGTTTTCAGTACAAGAGGTTATACTGAAGATTATTTAAATAAAATTAATACAAGTACTGATGAGTATCTTAAAGATATAGAAAAGATGGCTCTTAGACTTGATAGATATAGAAGAGAAAATAAAAAGATAGTAGTTTTACCAGATTTTGATATGGATGGTATTATGAGTGCAATTGTTGGAGCTTTAGGTCTTAATGAACTTGGTTTTAATGTAGGTCTTTATGCTCCAGATACTAATATCACTTATGGATTCAATGAAGATACTATAAAGGAAATAATTGAAAATTTTAATCCAGATGTAATTATTACTTGTGATGTTGGTACAAGTTGTTTTGAAGGTGTAGCATATGCTAAAGCTTGTGGTATTGAAGTGATAGTTACTGATCATCATAAGCAGCAATATACAGGTCTTGATGCAGATGTATTAATAAATCCTATGCGAGTTGATGAGGATTATACACATCCAGGAATATGTGGTGCGTTTGTTATGTATAAGTGTATTGAATTTTACGCTAAGTACTATACAAATCCTACAGTACTTGAAAGAATTGAACGACTTAGAGTATTTGCTGGTATAGGTACTGTTTCTGATGTAATGCCTATGCTTTATGAAAATAGAATTTTGGTTCGTAATTCTGTAGCTATATGTAGAAGTGTATTTAATGAAGGTGATCCTTATTTTGTAAATACATTATCAGGTTCTCCTGCTTATAGACAAGCCTTTATTGGACTGTATAATATATTGTATTCATTTTTTGAAGATGGAAAAATAAAATCTGGTAAAGATATTGATGAAGACTTTTTTGGATTTTATTTAGCTCCTATGTTTAATTCAATTAGACGTATGGGAGAGAAAGTAAATCTTGCTTATAATATTTTCTTTGATGTAAGTAGCGAACTTAATATAAAAATTTTGAGTGATCTTAATAATGAACGTAAAAAGACTGTAAATTTACATTTTATGGATTTGACCGAAGGTTATCAACCATATGCACCATATGTTTATGTGTCTGATGCTAGAAGTTCTATTCTTGGTCTTTTAGCTAATAAACTTTTAAGCACAAGTGGTTTACCTACGTTGGTACTTAAACGAAATGAAGATGGTTCTTATACAGGTAGTGGACGATCTCCATTTTGGTATAAGGCAAACACAAAACTTAATGAAAATGGTTTTAGTGCAGCAGGCCACGAACAAGCTTTTGGTGGAGTTCATGTTCATAATTCAGATGAACTTCATGAACTTTATGATTTTTTAGCGACAGATGTTCCATATGAGAAACAACTTGCGGTTGATAGGGGTGTAACTTTTTATTCTTACGATGTTGATTTAGTTGCAACTAAGTATGGTTTTGCTATGAATAATTTGGATGGTACAAGTACTAATCTAAGTTTTGATGATATTAGATATTATTTGCATCAAATTCGTCAATATAAACCATTTGGTAATGGCTTTAGTAAGCCTAGTATTAAAATTACAATACCTCGTGATATGTGTCGTGTTAGTTTAATTGGAGATCATAAACAACATACTAAGGTGAAACTTCTAAATAGTATAGATGTTTTGTGTTGGAATCAAACAGCTGATAGGTTTGGCGAAGATGATGATATAAAAGTTTTGGGAGATTTTTCATATAGTGAGTTTAATGATGTTTTAAGTATTATTTTCATGGGGGATTTTATAAATTGACGGAAAATATTGGTGATAGAAAAATAAAGTTTAAGGATATAGTTGAGTATGTTATGAAACCTGTTGGTTTCTTGTTTACGTATCTTATTGTGACTACTTTATTTTATACGATTATAAAAGATAGTGTACTTGCGACTATATTATCTAATGTAGGTTTTATATTATTTATTTATTTTTATCGTAACAAGTTGTTTTTGATTAGAGATAGAGATGTAACACATAAAAAAATTAAAGGCGATAATTTATTTTTTGTAGCTCTTTTATTATTTTTTATATGGTATGTATCACAGGTGTTTGGTACTTATATTTATAATGAAATAGGATCTGAAATGTTTAGACAATATTCTGAATCAGCAGCTAATCCTATATTTATAATTTTATCTTTACTTATTGCTCCTATCATAGAAGAGTTGTTGTATCGTAAAATACTTTATGTAAATTTTAAATATGTTTTTGGAAGAATAGGAGCTAATTTAATTCAAGCATTTATTTTCGCTGTAAGTCATATGACTTTAGTGCATCTACCTATTGGGATTTTATCTGGTGTATTTTTAGCTATGGTTTATGAAAGAACGAATGATATTAAATATCCGATAATATTTCATTTTATGTTTAATTTTTTATCTATGTTTATGACTAGTATAATGGTTGTACCTTTTATGTATAATATGAATGTTTTAATTTTATTTTCAATAGTATTATTAGTCATATGTTTGGTGATGACAAAAGAAGTTAAAATGGTAGAAAAAAAATAAGAAGTACCTAAAGTTGGTACTTCTTATTTTATATTCTCTTTTTGTTTGATTTTTGATATGATGTTATCATATTTATCATTATCAATTATATTAAATTTCTTTATTATTTCTTCTACATATTCTTTATCATCTGTGTTTGGATGAATTTGATATACTGTGTCACCAGTATATTTATCAAAAACGTTACGTTCTATTGTTTCTGTGATTTCTTCTAATTCGTAAGTTACTTCGTTTTTATAGTAGTCGTTTATTTGAACGCTTTGTGTGCATTGAGATAGGTCTTCAAGACCATAATTCATGCGAAAGTTTGCCCAGTTCATTAAAGGTTTTATGTCATATTTTTTATAAAAATTATATAGTTTATTAGCGATTAGATGTTCTGTAGGTGAGTCTAGAATAATAGATTCTTTTATTTTATCTTTCTTTTTATATCTTATGATTATTCTGTCTTTATCTTTATCTTTTATCATTATAATATAATTTTCTGTTGGATCATCACAGACAATTGGTATAAATTTTGTTGTTTTCATTTATTTTCTCCTTTTTTTGAAATGTTGTAAAATGTTTGATAAAGTTTATTACTTTCTTCATCTGTTTCGTTTGTTTGGTCGATGTAGTTTGAAAGTATTTCTGTTAGTTTTTCTATTTCTTTTTGAGATAGGTTTAAATTTATTAGCTCAGTTTTATTGTTTTTATCATTTTTGATTGATGTTGGTAGTTTTGAGTATTCATATATGAGATCGAGTAACTCTATTTTATCGGAAATGTCTAATTTTATAAAATCTTGATAGTCTGTATCCATCATACATAGTTCTATTTTACTTACTACACATATATCATTACCCATAGAGTCGTGAATGGTTAAGTCTGTTTCATCTTCAGTTATGTTATAATTTAATTTTTTAAGTTCATTGATAAGTTCTTTTGTTGTTAGTGTTTTTACTTCTCTTTTAGATAGGTGTTGATTTGTTGATTTAGTTTTACCATTCTTGGTTGATGTTGGTAGTTTTGAGTATTCATATATTAGATCGAGCAGATCTATTCTGTCGGATAAGTGTACGTTTCTAAAATCCAGATGGTATGTGCTAATTACACATAGTTTTGTTTTACTTACTCCACATAGATAATGACCCAGAGAGTCGTAAATGCCTAAGTAGGGGCCTAAGCCTGTATCATATTCAGTTATTTTATAATAATGTAATCTTTTAATTTTATCAATGAGTTCTTTTGTTGTGAGTATTTTTGTCATTTTTATTTCCTTTCTATTTTTCGTTATTATTATCTCTTGCTGGTATTGGTGTTTTGGAATATTTGTGTACTAAATTTAATAATTCTAATCGTTCTGGGATAGGTAGATTGATAAATCCAGGATAATTAGTATCATAAACGCCTTGTTCTATTTTACTTATTGAACAAACGGCAACATAATTTTTATATATGTTTAGGTATGTGTCATGTTCTATGATTTCATAGTTCAGACTTTTTAGTTTATTAATAAAATATTTTGATCTTATCATTTTATTTCCCTTATTTTTATATTAAAACATGTCATTACCAGAAAATGCATTTAAGAATAATATATCTTCTAATTCTGTGGCGTCTAGTAATGGTTCGTTGTTTACAATATTTATGGCTTCATCTTTTGTTATGAGTTTATTGTTAGTAACGGGGTTTTTGAAGCTAAAGCCGTAAGTGTATCTTATTTCTTTGTTTGTGTTTTTGATAAAGTCTAATAATTTTTCTTTGTTAAGAGTATTATTGTAAAAAGACATGGTAAGCATTTATTTGTATCTCCTTTTTATATTTATAATTCTTTTTTATAACTTGTAAAGATTATCTGTATTAAGACCGTAATTTTTAGCCATTTTAATCACAGTTTCAAATTTATCTGTAAATTTAACGTATAGTTTGTTTGACCAGTGAGTTTCAAATACATAATAACATATAATGTATTTTCGTGGAAAGATGTTGTCTACTTTTATTTTTTGGTTTGAGTAAATTACGTGAAAATCATTTAAAGATCCTTCTTCGGTAAATATATCGAAATTTTTATCGGTTGCAAATTTTATTAATCTTTCTAGGTTACCTAAGTCTGTTTGATATGTATAATCTCTCATAGCGTTGTTCCTTTCTTTTTTATTTTATTAATTATTTTTATTTAATTAATTCTCTTATTTTTTTGATGTATCAAAATCTATTTCGGAAAAAAAATTATATTTTTTTTTATAGGTTTCATATATACATATGGATTTTTATTTTGTTATGATTTTTGTTTTTTATTTCGTTACAAGTTTGGTTCCAAAACTATGTTTTGGCAGGGGCAGGGTCAGATGTTTTTTATCAATCTGACACCAAGAAGCGATCGTTTTAGATTGCTTCGCAGTAGGACCGTTTTTTAAGACTTAAAGTCGTTAAAAAACTTTTTGGCATGGGGTGTTGTGACTAATCCCTGTGCCAAAAACCGTCCCAGCTTTGCTGGGTGGCTTCGAGCGTTTTAGTACCGAAGACATCACGGGGTCTTATGCCCTTTTATTGTTCCGCAGCGTTTTTCCAACTTAGCTGCCTATATCTTCTCTGAAACCTTAGTTTCTATACATATATGCGTATATTTTTCTCTTTTATAAAATAATTATTTGTTGATTTTGTTTGTTTTAAAAATAATTAAAATAATTATTTTAATGATTTAGCCAAATAAGCCTTATTTGGTGCTGTCATTTCTTTTTAATTTAATTACGTTTTCTTTCCGTGATGCCGTCATTAATTATATTGCCAGTTTGGCAACTTGCCGTATTGGCTAAATAATTATTTGATTTGATTTCGTCTCATATATGGTTATTTATTTTGTAAAAAATAATTATTTCTTGAATATTTATTCATTTATGTAGGTTTTTTCTTTTGAGGCGAAATATTAACTATTCTTTCATCAAAATAGCACTTAGATTATCTTCTGACAAGTTAGGCTCCTCGCCCTTACGTCAGGAGATATTAAGGATCTATTTTGATATATTTTCTTTAATCGGCGTCACGAAACCTTTGGATTTTAGGTCCGTGCTAAGTGAAACGTTCACGGCTGTTTGGATCATAAAACTTGTTTGTTGAGCCTAAAAATCCAAAGCATTTAGCTCTATGTGGTCTAGCAAGAAATCATGCACATAAACGAAAGCAATTGATTAGATTAACTTATAAATCAGAAATGGGTATTTTGGCGGTTTCATATTAGCCAAAAGTTGTTTTCTTTTTATCCTAAATTCTTTTATCATGGTTTCTTTTTGGTCAAGATGGAGCCAAAATGTTGCAATTTTGTTGCTTAATTTGGGCTCATATTGGGCGTAACTTAGCTTATAAATTGCAATACCCCTTGTGTTTTACTTAAAAAAGCAATTTTAAGCCCAAAATACGCCCAAAATTGGGTCAAGTTGTGACGATATTTTGACAAAATCGTGCTTTTAGTTGGTCGAAGACCCAAAAAGAGCATCAATTTGGTCACAATTGGGTCTATAATCGCCCTAAAATTTATGAGGCTCACGATAGTGGTCAAAACTGGTCAAGATTGGGTAAAAAGTTGCAATAAAATTGCTAAAAATTGTAATAATAAAAGATTTTGTATGAGTTGGTTCTTAAACATACAAATAATTGATACGATATCGTCAATAAAATGACACGTAATCGCCCACAAGTGGGCGAGATCGTGCAAGTTTATGTTTGATTATAAAAATCGATTCAAAAAGATTTTGCGAGCCTTCGCAAACCAAAAAATTTCACGCCTTAATAATCAAAATGTTGGCGTGAAAAATTGGCGAAGACTTTCGCCTGTTAAAGTATCTCAAGTGATTTTTATATAAAAATACGCTTACGTCATCGGTTGCGGGCTGGGTCGAACATCTGACAATAAATGACCATTAATGGACAGTGGGCGTATAATAATGATACGGGACGCTCCTTGTCCATAAAAAGACGCTGGATGACTTTAATATTTATGTTTGCGAGAGCCGTTTGCAAAATCGCTTGCGTCCTTAAGTTCAATCCAGGCGTAAAAAAAAATAGAACCGACAAAATGTCGATTCTATTAGTATAATTTTATATGTTCATTTTCAATATCTTCGATTAATCTTTCTAAGTTATCTTTAATGAAAAGAAGATTTGCAAGTTTAAGTCTGTCGCTTTGGTCTTTGTCTATGTTATCAATTCTTTCTTGATATTTTTCATATAAAGTTTTAGCGAGTTCATATAGACTTCTTGTTTTAAGATTTTTGCCATAATCTTTCTTTGCAAGATTTTCAATAAATTCTAAACTAAAATCTATACTTTGTATATCTTTACCAAACATGTTGCTTACTGTAAATTCAAACTCAAGTGATCCTTCATTAATGCGTGACATTTCACCTACGATATCAAATGGTAGAAAGTGTGTTACATCTTTCATTGTGTTTATACCGATCTGAGTATAATTAATATTAGAAGTGTAGGTCAATTCATCAGCTAGTTTGTTAAGATATTTAGCCATAGCTAATTTCTTATCAGTTTCTGTCACATCTTCCATATCCCAAATTTCGTTATTCATATAGGTTTCGATTACATCATCAATAATTTCTTTTGGTGTACCATGATAGGAATAGTTGAATCTTTCCCAGCAGCAACCAGATAAACTTTCGTCTTCAGTTTCTATAAGATTTAATATATGTTCATAATTTTTCATAGTTGTTCCTCTTATTTAATAATAAATTCTTTTTCATTTAGCATATCAGTGAGTAGTGAAATTTTCGCACTGATAAATATTACTGTTCTAACTGTTTCCTTTTCTATATTCTTCGGTTTGTTAGTACCATAAGGTGAGTTTTCCATTGCATTATTGAGAGCTTTAGCAAACATTGCAATACTTTCGTGTTTGAGAGAAGTTTCTTTTGCTTTTTTCTTAATTTGATCAATCATCATTTTATCTAATGCAATGTAGGTATCGTGCTCACCATAAGGTGTATTAATCGTAAGATTACATGTTATCTTATCTTTTTCTAAATTTGCACCTATACTTGTCGCATTAAAAGGTAAATATGGTATATAAGATATTATAGCATCAAATTCTTCTTTTGCGTATATTTTACTGTTTTTGTTTACTTTCTTTATTGTTGAACCTTTTTTATCTAGCATATCGGCTAGTAGTGAAAGTCTTGAAGTGATGTATATTCTTGTTTTAATATATTCTTCATAATCTTTTACATAAAAGTCATCATCATTGAAAGAATATTCTAATATTCTATCAGATTCTTTTTTAAGAGCTTTAACAAACATTTTAATAGTTTCGTGTTCGAAATTGGTTTTGTTTGTTTTTTTCTTATTTTGATTAATCATTTTTTCATGTAGTGCAATCGTGACAGCATAAATTTCATAAGGCGTATTGATGTAAAGATCAAATGATAGCCAATTTTCTCTTATAGCAGCACCTACACTTATTATATTAAAAGGTAAATATGGTATATAAGATAAGATGATATCATATTCTTCTTTTGCAAAAAGTTTGTTATTTGTATTTGTCATTGTTTTGATTCCTTTATTTTTCTTGTGTGTAATAAAAAGAACCGACAAGATGTCGATTCTATTTTTTAAGACTTTCTAATTGTTCTACTAATAATGAAATTCGTGCGTGAATTATGATAGCGGTTCTGATTGTTTCTTCATTTAGTTTGCTATCATTATCGTCATCGTCTTTTAATAAGGTTTCAAGTTTTTCATCATATTCTTCTTCTATAGTTTTAGCAAGCATATATAGATATTTATATTTAGGACTAATTTCATCGTCTTTTTGTTTGTTTTCTATAAGTTTATCTTTACTAAATTCTATAGATATAACATTTTTACCATAAGATGTATCAGCGGTTATATTATATTTTATAGATTTATCATCGCAACTTGTTCCTACAGATGGAACACCAAATGGTAAAAATTTTAGGCAAGACATTATTATGCTATTTTCTTTTCTCATATCGATATCGTTTGATTTCATATATTTTCTCCTTTATTTATTAAATTTATCAAAAGTTTCATCAAATAGTTCTTGAATACCCATTGCTTCTTTATTTAGTTTATCAGCCACATATTGGAAATATTTGGCAAGAGCAAGTTTCTTATCAGTTTCAGTTACGTCTTCTATATCATAAATTTCGTTATTCATATAAGTTTCAATCACATCATCAACAATATCTTTTGGTGTGTCAAGATACGAATAGTGAAGTTCTTCCCAGCAAGATCCACCTAAAGATTCATCGGTGTTTAAAATTCGTTCAAAAATTTTATCTACGTTGTTCATCTGTTTCTCCTTTATTTGTTATATAGTTTTTATCTGATATTGAATATTATTTATTGTTTTGTAAAATTCTTCGTGTGTGTTCATTGATATTTCCTTTCTTTTTTTTATTTAAGCCATAGCACTTCTAGTAATGTTATACATCATTCTTGGTTCAACTACGTTATTTATAAATCTTTTGCTTATAGTTTTTAGTTTCTTATCTATATTATCGATAACATTAAAGCACTCAAATATATCTTCACTTTTGGAATCATCATAATCTATATAATCGCTATAACTTGAATCATTAACGAATGAATAGTCAAAGATGATTTTTACATTTTCTTTATTAGTTTTACTTAAAATTTCATCCATAAAATTTAATGGGTTTTCATATGATGTCATTATGACTAAATAGTCATAGTAGTTATTTGGTAAAGTAACGATGGTATAATTTTTATTCATTTTTTTATCTCCTTATATTCATTACGTGTTTATTTTCATATATTTGCTCGACGGCAACGCCGTCATAGTTTTAAATTATAAGACGTTTAATGTCTTATTTTAGTCAGTAACAGACGTAATTTGACGATAAAAACACAAAAAGATTGCAAAAACGGGAAAAATGTTATATAATGTAATTAATCTATTAATAATCTATAGATTAAACGATGATACAAGAGCTTTATTGGCGTCGACGCAAGATATCAACGAAAGTTCGATACTATCTAAAATATAAAGCTCTAGTATAACAAACGTGTGGAAAGTTCTTTACACACAAGAAATAATATACACATGTGGAGGTAATTCATGAATAAAAAAGAACAAAAACAAAAGATAGTACCAATTAACGTACTAAGTAAGAAGTTTCTAGCAGGAACTATGGCTGCTTTTATGCTAACAGGAGCAATATTACCTGCAACTTCGTTTGCATCTGGTGCAGATGATGCAGCAAACGATACAGTGATCGAAGAAAGTTCTGACGATAAAGATAATAAAGATGACAAAAACGAAAAGAACGAAAACAAAGATGAGAATAAAAACGAAGAAACTGTAGACGAAAACGAAGATAAAGATAACAAAGACGAATCCGACGATTCTGATAAAAAAGATTCTGAAAATAAGAACGAAGAGTCTGATAAAGACGAAAAGAACGAAGAAAAAGACGACGAGAAAAAAGAAGAAGAAGTCGCTAAGATTTCAAGTTCTATCGTAGGTCATGTGGATGGAGTTCCAGTTTATACAGCAAGTGAATCTAAGCCATTTACTGTAAAAGCAAATGATGCTGAATTTGACATTATAAAACTTGTAAAAGGCATTGAAGCCTTTGCTGGTGAAGGTGAAATCAAAGCAGAATTTGATGTATCAAAAGCTGGCGATAAGATTGTTGATGTAACATTTACAGATAGCAAATCTAAAGAAGAAAAACACGCAAAAGTATTTGTTCGTGTTTTATCTAATGAAGCTGAAGCTACAGAAGCTGATCAATACTTTGTTAAAGCTAAAAAAGTTGAGCTAAACGAAAAAACAGAACTTGACGCAACAAGACTTGTTACAAATCTTAAAGCTTTACCAGAAGGTACAGAAGTTTCATATGATAAAGAAGCTGGTGAACTAACTGTAACATTTGCTGATAAATCTGAAATTAAACTAAAAGGTCTTGTTGAATATTCTGAAGAACTTGGCGAAGGCGATGTACGCACAAAAGCTAATTTAGTTCAAACTTTATCAGATGTTGTTTTACTAGATGAAGAAAAAGATCTAGAAAATGAAAACGACGACAAAGACGATAAAGAAGCTGATAAAGATGAAAAGAACGAAGAAAAAGATAAAAAAGACGAAAAAGATGACGAAAATGAAGAAAGAGAAGTTAACGGAGTTAAGGTAAATCTTTCTGAATTAAAGACTGCAATAAAAGCTGCTAAAGAAATTGAGCTAAAAGAAGGTCTTTATACAAAAGAATCGGCTGAGGCATTTACTAAAGCTTTAGAAAAAGCTGAAGCTGTTTATGAAAATAAAGAATCTACTCAAGAGGAAATAGATGAAGCCGCTAAAAATCTAAAAACAGCTCAATCTAAACTTGTCAAAGCTAAAGACGAAGATAAAAAAGAAGATAAGAAAGATAAAAACGAAGAAAAAGACAATAAAGAAAACAACAAGAACGATAAAAAAGAAGAAAAAGCTGCTACTAAAACTGTAGAAGATAAAGCTTTCGGCTTTACATTCGAACTAAAAGATCTTGTTGTTAAACAAGGTACAGTAATTAAACCTTCTGATTTTGTGGCAAATCTTGATAAGATGCCAAAAGATTACACCTTATCATTTAAAGATGAAAAAATCGCTAAAACACCAGAACTTGGTGAACACGAAGTTGTAATCTTAGCCACACGTGATAAGACTGAAGAAGAGAAAAAAGAAAATAAAACAGTCAATAAAGAAGCTGAAAGATTAAAAGATGGCGATCATAAAGAAGGTGAAGCTGAGTCTTTACCAACAGAAGATAAAGATGGTAACAAATATGAAAAAGTTACTCCAGTAGGTGTAACAGCTAAAGAAAATGATCCAGATAAAGTAGTCATTGAACTTGTTGCAAAAGTTACTGTAACAAAAGATGGTAAAGCACTTGCAAAACCAATAGATAAACCAGAAGAACCAAAAGCCCAAGTTAAAACCACACCAGCAGAACCAAAAAGAATTAATACTGGTAAACAAACAGATGCTGAGGTTAAACAATCTCCATGGTTGATTGGTGGTATTGGTTTAGGTATTGCAGTTATAATCGGAGCTGTGTATAACTTCTTTATCAAAGATTCTGATAAAAAAAGTGAGAATACCTTAAGATAAAAAACCGATAAAATTTCTTAATTACGAATATTTTCATACAATTAAAAAAGGAGGCTAAATGCCTCCTCTTTTTTATGTGGTTTTTAAATAAGTATTGTAAAAAATCTTCATATATGGTATAATATACTCAAAAGGAGATCGGAAAATGAAAAAAAGAATTTTAACAATATTTTTTATGCTATCGTTATTATTTAGTTTGCCAAATAATACATATGCAAGTGATGTTACTAATACTGATGCAAACACACTTAATATGTTAGCTTATTTTGGACCATACGGTAAAAGTAACATATATGGAAATGGTGAGTTAAAGCCTTTGCTGTTGCCACTTAATTCAGATGTGGACACAAAGACTATGAAAGAAAGTATCGAAAATATAAAAGATTTTTCAAATTTTACAACTGGTAAATTTGAACCAAATCGTTATGGCGATCAAATGATAGCCATAGATTATCAAGATGAAGAAGGCTATAACTATACTGATTATGTGTTAGTCACAACAGTTTTAGATATAGAAAATCCTATGATGAGTGAAATATACACACCTAAAATAAATGATGTGAAAGCATTTAAAGGTGCGGATATACGCATTGAAGATTTTCTAAATAATACTGATAAATTACCTGAAGGGACAGAATTTACCTATCCAGTGCTTGAAGGTGAAAAGCTTGATACAAATACGCCAGGAGCTTATGAAGTAATAATAAGAGCAAATTATCCAGATAACTCTTATGAAGATTTTAAAGTTGTGTTACGTATCGACGAAGAAGCAAACGAGATCACACGTGAAAATACTTTTTATGCCTTAACTCAAGGTGATAATTTAAGTAAATCTCAAATTGAAAGATTAAAACAAGAAGAAGAAGCTAAACGAAATGGCGTAGATGCTAAAGATTCTGATGTGTTAAAGAAATTTGACAATGATGAGTCTCAAAGAGCGTCAAGAGATGGTTATTTGTTTGAGATAAAAAAAGATGAAGTTGAAGTATTTGAAGGTTCTTCTTTAAACATATATGATTTTTTTGAAAATAGTGACGATATACCACAAGAATATGATTTAAGTTTTAAAACCGAACCAGATACAACAACTCTTGGACGAAATAGAGCAACGATAGTTGCGATAAATAAAGATGAAGATTCAAAAATAATAGATGAGCAACATCTTGATGTTGTCTATACTGTAATATCAAAAGATGCTAAGAAAAATAGTAGTGATAAAAACGAAGAATCTCAGTCGAAAAATGGTATAGATGTATTACTTATCGTAGCTTTAATTCTTTTATTTTTAGTTGTGGTAGCTATACTTATTTATGTGATATATTTACGAGTTAAGCAATCTGATGGACTTAAAGAAAGCGATGAAGATGTAGACTTACTATATGAAGACGATGATGATTTTGACGATGAAAATGTGTAAAAAAAAAGGCGAGGCAATTAAGCCTCGCTAATTTTTTTTATATACAAGAAAAACGAATGTCGTTATTAAATTGAGCCATAAGTTCCTTGTTAAGTTGTTTAGTCATACCATTTTTTGGAAAATTGTTGGTTTTATAAAGTTGGTTATTTATAACTGTATTTATTGCTACATAATCACCAAGTCTTACACAAATCCAATAATCAGTAGCTTGACCTAAGTCTGTATCAAAAACGTCGTTGATTGGTTCAAAGCTTACTTGACCTGTACCTACTGAGGATTCAAAATCAAAGTAAAATTCTTCATTAGGGTTGTAATTTTGTACGGTTTGGTTGGTTTTTCTATATTTAAGTTGATTCATTATATTTACCTCTCTGTGTTTTATTTTTTTAAGTGACTATATTTATTATTTACATTTAAATCGATTAGAGCTATTAGACTTACAAGTGGTGTACACATAGTAAGTATTTGTAAAGTTAGATAACTTGCGATAGGTCTTATATCGATTTGAGCTGCTATTTTTTTATTTAGGTATATATTTGCAATAACTGCAATAATTGTACCACCTAGAGTTAGACTGGTGAGAAATCTCTTATTAGCCATGTAATTTTTACGTTCTTGTCTAAATTTGTTTTTCTTCATCGTATAACCTCCTTTTATATAATTTATTACGATTTTTATCATTCATAGTAACATTAGGCGTAACTCTGTTACGCCGTTTGTCTGGTTGCGTTTTATCATATGGTTTTTCATTAACCTGAAGAACTAAATTTCTTCAAAATATCATCAGGTGCACGCTTTGCTGCACCGTTTGAAAGTATAAAAAAAAAAGAAGACCCAAATGGTTGGATCTCCTATAATTTTGTCATGAGCTCTTTATATAATTCTTTTTCTTTCTTTTTAATTGCGTCAAAAATTAGTATTGTTTTATCATCATGTGTTTTAACGACAAGCATACCAAGTATACCGACATAAGCTGAGTTTATTATTTTCATAGATTTGATATTTTTAAAATCAAAATGTTTTAACTTTAAAAATTCAGTAAAACCTTCGATAAATATTTTATCTATTTCGCTACGACTGGTTAATTTGATTTTATTTGTATATTTATAGTATTCTAAGATGTGATGTAATTCTTCATGTTTTTTTGCAATTATACGTAAATCTAGATCATCACTCCAAGTTGTTGATTTAGCTTTTTCACGAGATATAAGTTCTTTTAATATTATTTCAAATAGCTTATCACTGTCATTAGTTTTTATGATTTCGTTTATAATATCAGTTACAATAGCTATTGTATTAAATTCGAGATCTGAATCTCTATCTTTAAATTCATCATAGAAAAATCTAAAAATAGTGTAGTAAATTTGATCACCATTAAATGTAAGAACAGGATATAAATGATCTGGTTCATATTCATTTATCGTAATTGTAACATATGGCAGTTTTTCATTTACTTTGTCTACTAAAGTTCTAAGTTGTTTAAAATCAGTTTGACTTAAGTTATTTTTAATCATAAAAATGTTCCGTTATTTAATAACTAAGCAAGTCATCTTTGATTAATAATTCATATTGATAGATGACGCCAGTTGTGTCTAAATAATAAGAATCAGTAAGATCTTTCATAGCTTTTTCAATTTTTTCTGATAGATAAGATAAAGCTTTTATTTCTTCTTTACTGTCTATATTATCAGTATTATTTAAGTTATCAATATCATTTAATATATTAACTAAAAGATTATTAAGTGTGATATAAGCTAAAACGATTCTTACATCTTCATTATTTAAATCTTGCATTAGTTTTTCTATAGTTTCAGTTTTCATATTAAGTTTTATAGTTTTCTTGATATGATTTTTTACAGGAGCTAAAAGTGTAACATCATAATAGATTTTATCGTCTATTACTCTTATTACGTGGTTATTAGCTATAACATCTATACATAAGGTATCATTTAAGATTTCAATTAGTTTGTCTATTTCGTTACCTTTCATGTATGCTAAGTTTGTAATCTGTAAGTTTGGATAAAAAACGTAATCTTTAATAGAATTACTTATTTCTTTTGGTAAGGTTATGCTGTTAGTAGAATCATTAATATCAGTTATAGTCATTTGTTTTGTGTTAACGACATAATCATTATCGTCCAGTGTGACGATAGTTTCGACATCGAATTCTGATTTTGTAGGATCTGATAATATTTTTACCTTATCTTTAGTAAGTAAAAGATTCATTATACCAGCTTGTCTTATTTCTTCTAGAGTATTAAGTGCTTTCATAATTGTCATAATTTTTTTCTCCTTTATATTTATTTTGTATTTCGCTCGGTGTGTAACACCATAAAAAAAATAAGACTTAGAATAGAATCTAAGTCTTATTATCTGGTGCCGAGAATCGGAATCGAACCGATATGGTGTTTTATCACCGCAGGATTTTAAGTCCTGTGCGTCTGCCAGTTCCGCCACCTCGACATGGTGTTTGGAGTAGGATTTGAACCTACAACACAATCCAATGATCGTCGGCTTACCCTTTGCCCACCCAAACACATAGATATGCTTTTTGCTATTATATCATTGATTTTATTTTTTGTCAATATAAGGTTAATTAGTTTTTTCCATTAAAAAAACTTGAAATAACCTTCAGTCTATGATATAATAACAATATGAAAAACAATAACTATAACAAAACACAACATTCAGTATACAAACTTACGTATCATTTAGTATTAGTAGTAAAATACAGAAAACAAATTATAACAGATGATATAGCTGATACTATAAAAATTACGATAGAACGCTTCAACAAGAATTATAATCTAGACATAATAGAATATAATTATGAAAAAGATCATTTACATTTATTATTTTCCATACAACCAGATGCGAACATACAAAAAATAGTAAATGCAATGAAAGCTGCAACATCTCGTATCGTACGTAAAAAATACCCAGAAGTGAAAAAAATATTATATGATAATGCCTTTTGGTCTAGAGGTTATTTTATTGCGACTATAGGAGATATAAATACAAATGTAAGTACAGAGATTATAAAACAATATATTAAAAATCAAAGTAAATAAAATACAGAAAGCAAATAAAGATGACAACAAAAAAGATTTACAAACGTATAAAACAGAAAATATATCCAAACAAAACACAAGAAATATTAATTAATCAAACTTTTGGATGTTCTAGAAAAGTTTGGAATCTTTTGTTGTCTGATTATAATAATACAGGTAAACTTAACGAAGTTTCGTTTTATAAAAAACAACATCAATATTCATATTTGAAAAATGTTGATTCGCTTGCTTTAGCAAATGAAAAGTTAAATCTTCAAAAAGCTATAAAACACGCTAAAAACAATAAATATGGTAGGCCTCATTTTAAAAATAAATTTCGTAAACAAAGTTATACCACAAACGTCGTTGGTAATAATATTAAGATATTGAAAAATAAAATCAAACTTCCAAAAATTAAACAGCCAATTAAAGTTCGCACTAAACGTTTTGAAAAACTAAATAAATCTTTCAAACTTAAAGGTGCAACTGTAATAAAAGATAAAACAAATTGTTATTATGTTTCGCTTTTATATGAATTTGAACTTGATATAAAAGATCAAGATACAATTATAAATTCATTTACTCAAATTAAATCAGTAGGTTTAGATTTAGGTCTACTATATTTTATTGTTGATTCTAATAATAATCATATCAAACCATTAAAAAAGGAAATTAAACCTTTATATGATAAACTAGAAAAAGAACAACGAAAATTATCTAATAAACTTAAAGCAAATACTAAAGAAATGATTAATAATAAACCTATTTACAAAAAACCATTAAGCGATTGCAAAAACATAAATAAACAAAAAATCAAAATAGCTAAAATTTATAAAAAAATTCATAACAAGATTAAAGATTTTGCTAATAAACTTTCGTTTTATTATATAACACATTTTGATATAATATCAATCGAAGATTTAAAAATATCAAATATGTTAAAAAATCATAAATTAGCAAAATCTATACAACAACAAGCTTGGGGTATGTTTACCAGTATGTTAGAATATAAAGCATACTGGCATAACAAAATACTAGTAAGGGTTGATACGTACTATCCATCTACTAAAACTTGCTCTGTTTGTGGTAATGTACAGGATATTACGTTAAATGAACGTGTATATCATTGTAAATCTTGTGGTGCAATTATAGATCGTGATTATAATGCAGCTATTAATATAAACAACGAAGGTCTTAGAATACTAGGATTATAATAAAACAAACCTGTGGGACACAGGGGTTAGCTCGGGTTATATAAGGTTAGCATTAGCATGACCTGTTTCCAAGAAACCATGTACTTCAAAAGATTTATATCTTTAAGTAGTGGTAGTTCACCAGCCAGACGCTCTACTATTGATTTATATTTCGTGTCAATTCATATCTTCAAAATATGGATAGTCTAATAAATCAGTTTCGATTATTGATTGGTATCGATATAATAGATCATCTTTGTTGGCAAAATAAATTTTATTACTTTCACTTTCTGCTTTCTCCCAAAGTTTAGCTAAGGCTTTTATGTAGCCATTATAGTTATCTGATTCGTCAACGGCGTTTTCTAAATATTCTTTACATTTCGCATAAATGTTATTATAGGTGATGTAAGATACAAACATAATAAGATCATCTTTAGTTATTTCTTTATCATGATAATAACTTAGAAGTTGCTTTAGACAGTGAGTGTCTAATATTAGAGTCATTGCTTTTTCTGGATATGAATCAACTTCTGTATCTAAAATAAGCCTATAATATAGATATTCATCGTAAAGCTGTAATTTATATTGATTTTTGATAGTAAGATTATCGAGTGTATCTTTCATTATATCAAAATATTCGTCTTTTCTATATCTCATAAGTACCTTCCTTTATTTTTTTAATAGATCATCTTTAATTACAAATTTACATTTATAGATTTTATCATCGTAATGTTTTTCTTTAATATCATTTAAAGCCTTATGAGCTTTTTTGTATATGAAACTTAATGATTTTATATAGTCTTCAAATAATGTTGGGTTTTCAACTGCATCACTAAAACGGTCTTGTAATTCTACAAGTATATTATTAAGTACGATGTAAGCAAGAATTATTTTTACATCTTCATCTGGTAATTTTTGTTTTAAAGTTTCAACGGTTTTAAGTCTCATATTAATAGGGATTGTTTGATTATCTACAGGGGTGATAAATAATAATTCACAATTAATTTGATCACCTCGTATTTTTATATCTCTTGAGTTTGGTATAATTTCAAAAGCTAAAGTATCATTTACGAGCTTTTTTATTTCTTTTTCGTTCATTTTTAACTCCTTTATACTGTAATAATTTATTATCATTTAGCTCAGCTCAATTTTGAGCTTAGTGTTGATTAAAAAATGCGGTCAGTATTCCAAAGATCGTCAGCTTGGTCATCAATTAGGTTTATGACTTCGGTTGAGAGTTTCTTTTTATATTTCGCTCCGTTCCAATTACCTTCGATATATCCATCTCTTGTATCGATATAGATATTAGGTCCACCAGAAGTAAGAGTTAGAATACAGCCTAGGTATTCTTTATCAAGAGTTGAGTATATTTCAATATCTTCATAGTCTTCGATGTCATTATTTTTTATTAAATATTTTAGTTCTTCTTCTACTTTTTTTATTAATGTATCTTGTAATGATTGGTTCATATAATATTCCTTTCGTGTTAATATAAAAAAATAATATAAAAAAATGAGGTAAAAAAAATAAGTAAGAGTTTAAAGCTCTTACTTATCTTTTTTTGTATTTAGGAGGATTATTATGGATTATATACTTAAAGAGCTACAGGGTTAGCAGCTTTTGCGGTAGCTTGAGCTGCTGCTGGTTGTGCTTGAGCTTGAGCCTTTCCAGCCTCTTTAGCTTTCTTAGCAGCATTAGCTTCTCTAATTCTTGTAACTTTCTTATCGATTAATTCTTGTGTTCTGTCTGGATACATATCTTCAACAGCAGCGTTGATATCAGCCATGTTCCAACCACAGTTTTCAGCTTCATTTTTATCAACAAGAAGTGCTCCATATACAACACGTCTGTTTCTTAGTGCTCTTTGGTAGTTTCTTATTGCATTGTCCCAAACTACATATTCATCAGAAAATTCTTCTTTTTCTTGAACAGCTTTTAAGATGATATACTCAGTATTTGAGATCTTTGTTCTACGTCCGTTGTGAATTCTTAGTAAATCTTCACTGGTTGTTTTTTCATCAGCTAACTTATCGTGTAATTCACCAATTTTAAGTTTAGCAATTTCTGGAAGTGCGTTTACAGATATAAGTTTGTTTTCTTTGTTAGCGTATTGTTTTTGGTTGTTGTAATTTGTCATGATTTTCTCCTTTATAATTACATATATTTTTTATTATCTTTCATAAGATATCCTGGCGTGTTTTCTAACACGCCTAAAGCAACGATTAACATTTTTTATAATAATCTTTAATGATTCATATTAAATCTCGTTAGTTGCTTTGCAACTAATATTTTGACAAAGATTATATAATTTATCATAAGAACACTCTACAAATCAGACTTGATTTGTGAATAAATCTCTTTTTTAAGAAAGCCTCGGGAGTCTTTTATATCGTGTTTTTTAAGAACCCAGCCAATTTCATCTAATAATCTTTCTTTTTCAAATATTTTGAAAATCTCAATATTTTTCTTAACTCTTTTATAAGCGTCAGTATAAACTGCATTACTTATGCCAGATATATTACTTTTCATTTGTTTTGTTATCTCCTTTTTTTAGATTATAAATTTCTACAATATCACGTATGTCATTATATAATTTGACCATACGTGAACCTCTGTCTCCTGGTGTGCTATTATGAAGTACCTTTTGTCTAATATCAAGAGAATCTTGTGATATACTAAAAGCATTTTTAGAAATAAATTCATTAAGATTATTGAATCTTGATGCTTCACTTACTAGAATACCGATATTATCAAAGCTTGTAGCTCTTGATAAAGTTACATAACCTAAGTTTTCTTGCCACATATTAGAAAGGTCAGCAACTATCTTTTCGTATGTTTGACCTTGTGACTTATGAGTCGTGATAGCATAGGCTAAAGATAATGGAATAGCTTTTACCAAAGCTGTAAGTTCTTCTTTTCTACCGTCTTTATTTTCAACGATTTCGTAATTTTTAAATTCATATTTTTTAAAGATTTTATAATAATGGTCTGTTTTCTTTCCATTATTTTCATGTTGATATTTAAAAATTAGATAGAAATTATCTTTTGAGATAACTTCAACGTGTTCGATAGTACCAACCATACCATTTTTAAGTTTAGGTGAATTATCGCCTAAATGTATTGCGTAACTATCTTTTTCATTGTTTGGTTCATTAACACGAATCATAACCATATCACCTTTTTTTATCGAAACCATTTCATTTAGTTTAAGTTCAGATAAATAGTCTTTTGAAGAATCTATAAAACTTTGACTATAACCATCGTCGAGTTTTGGTAGTTCTGGTGATATGTCATATATTACCGTGCTTGGATTTAGAGCTTGTTTGTATCTATCGATTTCTTCTTTTTTCTTATTAGTTGATACAATAATTGGTGCATCGTTGTCATCATCGATGTTTACAAAATTCATACCATCTAAATCTCTATAATTTGCGTTACCACTTGCAAGTTTAGTTAGGAATTTATTTAATTTATAATCTTGTGCTCTATACACACGATCAAGATAAATATCATTAAAACCTATTTCTTTCCATGCAGGGGTGGCGTAGCAAAAGTTTTTAAATACTTTATTTTCATTATTTTTTGCTACAGGTTTAAGTTGGGTAAAGTCCCCGCTGATAACAAACTGTGTGTTTTTAATATCATCTTTTTTCACATACTTAAATAAGTCATATACGAATTTAAGTTGCCATTCACTTAACATAGAAACTTCATCAATTACTAAACAGTCTATGTTTTTAATTTGATTTAAAAGTTTCTTTGAAAAAGCTTGAGCTTTTAGCTTCTCATTAAAATTAAGTCTTGATGCGTTCATGCCAGTTATCGAGTGTATTGTGGTGCCCTCGATTAGTAGGGCAGAGATACCTGTTGTACTTGATAGGACTATGTTATAATCTGGATTAATTTCTTTCATTATTTTGATCCATTTTTTTATAACATAAGTTTTACCAGTTCCAGCAAGACCAGTAAGAAACGCATTTTCACGGTTAATAAGTTTGACTAAAGCTTCAGCTTGTGAAATATAGTCACTTTTAGCGATGATCGTTTCGATTTTTTCACCGTTTAATATTTCTTTTTCTAAATCCATACGGATCAGCTCCTTTCTATCTGACACAAGTTAACTTGTGTTATAATTTATTACGTTTTTTATTATTCTTTATATTGCCCGTCAAGGCGTAAGCCTTGAAATAAGACGGGCTTTTATAAAAAAAAAGATAAGCAAAAATGCTTATCTCTTTTTTATATTTATTAGGAGGAGAATAAATGAAAACTTTTTATTCATAAAATATCCTGGCAAGCGTTAAGCTTGCACATAGCAAAGTTTAGCTATAAAGTAATATCTATCTTGTTTTAAACTAAATTCAGATACATATGTGTTTAGCCATTGTGAGTTACCATTAAGATCTAATAAATTAACTTCAATTTTGTTCTTTGTTGGTTTTAGATGTAAATCTAATAATTCTTGTTCTGCTTCATAATAATTTTCGTAACCTTTAGGGCCTGTTACGATGTTTTCGTGGACTCCGTCGACTTGTACATAGCCTGGCATATAAATTGTTTTGATTTTTTTCATGATTTAACTCCTTTATAATTTATTGTCATAAAAGAGTTTGAAGACATTTATGTCTTTAGTCATTTAAGAGTCTATCAATAGCAAGAGCCTTAGTGGCATAGTGTTTAATAGAGTTTAAATCTTTTATAGTGTCTGAGTTATTAAATTTATCTTCAAATATAGCTATATTGTCTACGATATATTTATATCTTTGATCAAAGTTGCCAAGATTTGAATTTTTAATAACGGATTTTTTAATTTCAACACTTTCATCGCTTACTTTTAAAGCTCGTGGATTAATAGTATAACTTATAGGTAGATTTTTATTGCTTTCATCAGTTAAGATACCTAGGTTTTCCACACTTGTGGCTCTAGATATTGCTACATAACCTAAGTTTTCACTCCACATATTAGAAAGATCGACGATTACATTATCATAAGTTTGACCTTGAGATTTATGAATTGTAATAGCATAGGCTAGAGTGATTGGATATTGATAAAAATGAGCTATAGTCTCATTTTCAATTTTCACGTTGCCGTATTTGTCTTTAACTTTGTGTGTTATTGTTTGCTCATATTTGATAGGTTCTTTTATACGGTATGAAAACACCTCTTTTGTTTTTGGATGTGTGTAATTAAACATAATTTCGGTGTTATTACCTTTTTGTTTAATATCTATAACATCACCTATCATACCATTACTTAATTTTGGAGCGTTACTTGTTAAGCTTTCTGCAAAATTTGTAACTAATGTTTCATTTTTTGTAATCATAATTCTGTCATTAACTTTGATGCTTATTTTTTTGTCCACACCAGATTGTTGTAAAAATTGATTACTCTTTTTTATATAGTCTATGCTGTAAGAATCTCTTGTTTGAGGTAATTCAGCTTCTATGAGAAAAGCCCTGTTATAATTTTCTTTTTGTTTAGTTGCATTTATCTCTAGTGCTTTTTTCTTAGTAGATACGATTTTGATTGCATCTGTATCTTCATTTTCGTCTATAAATTTGAAACCTTGTAGGTCTAAAAACGTAGCTTGATTTGTTGATATTTTAAATAAAAGATCATTAAGTTTTTTATCACGTGCTCTATAGTTACGATCAAGATAAATATCTTTAAACTTAAAATTATTCCAGGTATTTGTTCCGTAGCATAATTTGACTATATTTTTTCTATCTACAGGTTTAAGTTGAGTAAAGTCGCCAGATACGATAATTTGAAAATCGTGTAAACCTCTTACGGCACTTACTAAAATATAGATATCTTTAAGCATTTTATCCGATAGCATAGAAACTTCATCTATAATTAAAATATCATAATTTCTAATTCTTTCAAGAGTTGATTTTGGCAGGCGGCGATTATGAAGTTTTTCTAATATATCCAAATCGTCATAGCCTTGACCAATATATTTATGTATTGTAATCCCGTCGATTAGTAAAGCCGATATACCAGTGGTCGATGTTGTGACGATATTTTTTTGTGGTGTAAGGATTCTTTTAATTTTAATAAAATTACGTATAAGTGTAGTTTTACCAGAACCTGCTCCACCAGATAGAAAAATATTTTCACCATTTAACATGTGTAACATGGCTTCAGCTCCGCTTGCTATTTTTGATTTATTTATGATTTCTTCTATTGATTCATCACGCAATAACATAGTTTTAAAGTCCATGTTTGGGGTGTGATTTAACTTTGTGTTTAACATAAATTCTCCTCGTATATGTCTGTTTTTTCCATGAGTCTTTGATATAATTATACTTCTTTTTCCTAAAGATTCATCATAAGTTGGTGGCAAAATAAAAAAAAATAGACCTATGTAATATGCATAAGTCTATTTTCTTTCTGCTTTTTCGTAATAAATTATATCTTATAAAGGAGTAAAAAATGTTACTCTAGAAATCCTTTTTCAAGAATTCATAAAAATTATCGAAAAAACCTTTGGTTTTTACTACTCACCTTTTGATTCAAGTGAAAAAGTAATTTCTATTTCTTTATCTTCTTCTTTTACGTCCATTTTATAATTCTTTGGTAATAATATATATTCTTCTGTATTAGTATCATCAGTTAATATTATTTTATCAAATATTTCTTCGTTGTCGAAGAATATATCTTCTAATAGATTTTCTTGAGCTTCAGTTATTTCTGTGTTTTCATTAAATATTTCATCATCATATTTATGGTTTAGATAAAAATTTTGGTATATATCTTCGCCGTTGTATTTTGAGTCAGGTGCGTCGATCTTACGTGTTTGGTATAAAAGATCTTTATCAATTTTAAAGCTTAGTTTATTAGCTAAAAGCTTTAGATAATAATCATCAGAGCCTTTTATATCTTTATTCATTTTGTTTTTATCAACGTGATGAAATCTAAAACCTTTAATAATAGCGTAATTAAAAGCTATGAGTTTTTCATCTTTTTTACCAAAAGCAAGTTCAATTTTTTTGCCTTTTGGTTTGTTATTTTTATCAATTACTGGCATAAGTTTCCTTTCGTGTGTTTTTAATAAAATTGAGTGATATGAAATCACTCAACTTAGCAAATATTTGAATATATAAGTAAAGATACATTGGATTGAGAATTGGAAAGTATACCTTCTTTCTTTGTTATATTTGTATCTTTATATTTATATTATAACATATATGAGTTCTTTTTTCAAATTATTTTTTCGATTTCTTTGTTGATATAAAAATTTCTCTTTTTAGGGTTGTCTATATTGATATACTTTTCTATAATATTAAGAATTCGATCAGCTTTATTAAAATCAATGTTAATATTTTTCTTTTCAAAATCTTTAATAATATTTTTATATATACTTATAGCTTCATTATTATAAGATTTGTGTACGGTTTTAGTTGTTTTTACCGTAGGTTTTTTAATTTTTATTGTTTTGTTTGTTGGTTTTTCTTTTAAAAGTTTATAAGCATCTTGTATGCTTTCAAATTTTTCACGGTCAGGGTTTCTCCCATCTGGGTGATAAATTTTAACAAGATGCTTATATGATTTTCTTATAATATCTTTTGAGGCATTTCTATTTACACAAAGAATCTTATATGGATCCTTTATTTTCATAAGCTTACTGGTATTTTTGGTGCTTGGTTTTTAACGTATAAATCGTCTGAATATTCATTTATAAGATGGTCGATTACAACTTTGCACTTATAGTCAATATATCTTTTAGACCTATATTTTTCTGGAATGTTAAAGTTATTGTTATCAAAATATATTGTAAGTTCATCATCGAAGTTAAAGACTTGACATTGTAAAATGTCTCCATTTTCAAATGGAATGTTAAATTCTTCATTGAAATAACTAGCCTTTTGTTTGATATTTGTTAGAGTATCTTCGTCGATTACAATTTTGGCTGTTACAACTGAGCTTGTGAAGTTGCCAATTTCCTCTAATTTATAGGTAAAACCTTTATAAGTGTTTTGATATTTTCTATTTTGTGTATACATGATTAACTCCTTTATTTTTATTATTTATTTTCAAATTAATAATCGGGCGATTCATCGCCGTTGCGATTATTTCGTTTTGATGTATAGTGATTATGTGTGAACACGTAAATATAAAAACACACACATAAGAAAGGATTTTAATTATGAAAAAGAAATATGTAGCTCTTTTACTTCTTCCAGCTTTACTTGTAGGTTGTGGTAAAAAAGATGCTAACCAAAAGCCAATTGAAAAAGAACAAGAAATAACCGAAAGTAGTAGTTCAATGGGCACAAATGATAGTAAAGATATTAAAGATGTAAAAACTGATGACATTAAAACAAAAGAAGAAGATGATATGTCTATAAATGATAAGTCTGATTCTGAAGAAACTGAAGATGACGCATCGGAAGATGTAGAAGATTTAGATAATGAATAAAAAAAAGAGAGGCTAGATTAGCCTCTTTTTCTTTTATTATAAACTTGATTTATGCGTTTGTTTAGGTATTCATTATACATATAGATTTCACCAATTAATTTTGTGTAAGTATTTAAGGTATAAATACGAGCTATTGTATGATTTCTTATTTTTATATCTAATTTTGTCACGTGTTTGTTGTTATATAAAATAGCTTCAAACACGGTCTTATAGTCTTTATAATTTTTATCAAGTTTATCGAAATTTTTGAAATAGTTATATCTTTCTTTGTCATTTTCTAGATATAGATCATTTGATAAGTTAAGGATTACACCTGCTATATCATCAAAGTCATTTTTATCATAACCATAGATATAATCAGCGTATTTTTTATCTATCGGAACTATGAACATTTTTTGGTGTATTATAGATCTGATTAAAGTTTCGTTGATGTATTCTAGGTTACGATTGACATGATAAATTTTATCTAGTGATTGGATCTTACGTTTTAGATCATCAACTGTCTTAATCATTTTAAACCTATTTTAATATAGCCTTTCTAGCGAGATTATCCGCCATTTCATTTCCATGGATACCTGTGTGTGATTTAACTTTAGTAAAGTTTACTGTTATTTCACGAAGTAATGGTCTTATTAGTTGTTTATAAGCTGCTGCAAGTTCGTTGCTTGGTTTGTACGCATAGTGCCAGAAAAAGCCTATACCGTCGAAATCATAAACAAGGTTGATTTCTTTATAACCAAGTTCTATTGCTTTTTTAATAGCTACGATAGATGCGAATATTTCACCTGCAACATTATCGTAATCGAAGAACGGATTGTCTGAGCCAAAAGCTTGGCTTAATGATAGTTCGTGGTTACTATCTTTTGTTTCAAAGTATACGCCATAAGAAAACTTATTTAATTTTCTTGAGAAGCTGCCATCTACATACGCTGTTGGTACGTTTTTGTTAAATCTTTTTTCCATTTTTACATCCTTTCTTTAAGATTTCTGATATAATTTATTATTCGTAAGAAGTTTCGGATTGCGTGAGCAATCATAATGTATATAATAGAAAAAAAAAGAGAAACCTAAAAGTAGATTTCTCGAATGTTTTGTGTTAAACGATAAAAACAAGCATAAAGATTATAAGAGCGAACATAAATACAATTACTATACAATTAATTGATAATTTTAAATTATCTTTTTTAAATTGTTTTGTATTTAGTTTGTTTATGTTGATGTCTTTAATTTCGTTATTTATTTCATTAATCATTTCTTTGTCATTATATTTAATAGCAAGATAGGTTCTTTCAGCTAAATTTGGATTTTCTATGTGTTTATTGTTAACTTTTAGTGCTTTTTTTATGTTATATATTTCATAATAGTCTCTTTGTACCATTTCGTCATCAAATTGATAATTTATAGTTTTATCTAAGAAACCATAATGAGCATCATGTTGTTTTAGATGTAACAAGTGATCATCGCTTAAATCTTTATTTACGATAAATTTATTATCTTGAGTTTTAAAAACTTCAGTGTTTATTAATCTAACGATTGTAGCATTTGTGGCATTTTCATAATGTTCATATTGCTTTTTAATGTTGTAATTAATTAGAAACATTAAAGCTAAAATACTAAAAGCAATAGTGAAAACTAATCTTATAAATTTCTTGTCATTGTTTACGAATTCTGTTGTGATTTGCATATTCTTCTCCTTTGTTTAAAATATTTGATATAATTTATTGTTCGTGATAAGCTTTGGATTGCGTTAGCAATCTTATTAATATATAAAAAAAAGAGAAACCTAAAATTAGATTTCTCGTTTGTTATTTATGAATTTTTTATGTCTAAGATAGTCGTTTATGTCTTCGTATTGATAGCCTATAAGTTCTTCAAATCGATATTTGTTCTTATTATTTGGATTAGTTAGTGTTATATCATATTGGTTTACAAGTTGATCTGTGTATTTATCGATTAGGTATTCAAGTTTCTTATCAGATTTAATATCATAAGTTTTATAATAATACATACAAGAAGCTTTAAGCTGAGACACGTAACGATTAGTTACGGAGTCTACAAGTTCTTTTTCTTTTTCATTTTTATAAAATTGATTATGATATGTTTTAATAATGTTATTATATTTTGTGAAATTTGATTTTAGTTTGTTCATAGTTAATCCTTTTTGTTGTATTTCTTGTTATACTTTTCGTTATATTTCTTTGTTATATTTTTCTTCATAAGCTTTTCTGGCATTACGTAGATTTTCATCTAGTAATTTGCCATTTACATATTTATGTTCGCCATTAAGGCCTTTTTCACAATAGAAAAATTTAGATTCAAACTCTACTTTTTTTCCGTTTATTTTTGTGGTTGTGATTTCAGTTGTGATGTGAGTTTCATGAACTTTATCACAAAGTGGACAATATTGTTTTTTTGACATATTTTTTTCCTTTCTAGTTATTTCTAGTTATTTGTAATTGTTTTAGCTATAGCTTCGTAAAAAGTTATTAAGAGATATAGAGTTTGAAGACTTTCTTTTGTGCGTCGAGTTACTTCGTGTATATTGTTGATTTCAAACAAATCATTTTCATAAGTGTACCTATATTCTTCTTTAATTACGTTTAATAATGATTTGGCAATTATATTTCTTAGTGTTTTATTGTCTATATCATTTATATTTCCACTTATAAAAGTTTTCATTTCATAAGATGAATTTTGATTGGTGATAAAGACGTTAAATGATCTTTCAATGTCGTCTACATATAGTAATTGGACATTTGAAAATTTGGAATCATCTAGTACGATTTGAATTTGATTTTTTAAATTTGTCATATTTTTTTCTCCTTTATATTTATTATACGTTTTTTATTTCTAATACATCCATTCTGGTGTAGTTATTTCAAGTTGTTCTCTTGTAAATTCATCGATGATAGTCATTTTTTCATTAAGATTTAAGTTTCTAAATGTATTTGCGTAAGTGATGGCATCTTTTAAATAATGTTCACTTTCCCACGTACGATCTTTAAATTCGTAATTTAGATTTGCTTTTATTTCGTTTAGTTTTTCTGTAAATATAGTCATAATAAACTCCTTTATTTTTATTATCGTTCGGGCAAGCTTATGCTTGCCGTAAGTTTGATAAAAAAAAATGGGCGGGAGTCCCACACGGGACCCCACACCCTGATGCGGTGGGTCAAGCACCAACATCCATATTTACTTATCATAGAATTTTTTCGATATGGCATTGCCTGTAGTTTCTATGTGACCACAAAGCATGCTATGAAAATAATCGGTGAAATTTATTTCACCCACTTTTCTTTTTATGTAAATAAAAAAAAGTAGTAGAAAATGACCGCTGTCATCTCTACTACTTATATTAACGTTAATGGACTTTTTTAAAGATCGTTATCTTATTTATATTCTGAAAACGTATGAAAGCCTCTTTGGCATCGATTACGCCGTATAAACATACGATGTAACTCTATAGGTTATTTATTTATATTATTTGAAAGATTCGAATATCTTTCATGGGAATAACCGAAAAATGGTGATTTTTCAACAAAAGCCATTATTTTTCTTCTTCTAATTCATTTAGTAACATATAAAGATAGAATCTGCCTTCACTTCCGATATAATTATCGTTTAATATTTCTTTTAGTTTGTCGATGTCTTTATTTTCTTTTAGGTATTTCACAAAATGACTTCTCTTTATATCGAAATGGAATAGATCGTCGGCGATGAGACTTAAGTTTTCACCAAAGGTTCTAACTTTGGTTTTTTCAAGTATAGGATTTTCTTTGTAAGGAACTTTATATATGTTTGTGTGTACTAACTCTTGTAATACTATTGGTGAGTTAGTGGATATGACACATAAAGCGTCATATTCTTTCATGATGTTTATGACAAAGTTTATATACACAGAAACATCAGTTGGATATAGATATAATTCTGGTTTATCTAATAGTACAACCATGTTATCTTCGATATTAGCTAATATAAACATTAGACTCATTGTTAGTATTCTTTCTTCTGGTTGAAGTTCAGTAAACATACGACAAAGATCTGCTATTTTGTTATAAAAATCGTAATGTGAGAAGATGTCTTCGCCTTCTTTTGATTCATTAAGTTCAATTTCGACAATTTCTTCGTATTCTTCACGATCAGATAATTTGATATTTTCGTAATCAGCGAACACAAGATCAAACAAGAAAGGCAAGTTATATATTTCTTTCCAGAATAACATAGCTTTCTTTTTGTCATTTTTGATTTGTCTTAATAATTGTAATGGTATATAATCAAGTTCTTCCATGTTAAATGTTCTATCTGTTAAGCTGGTAAAGCTAGAAATATTTGCTGACCTAAAGCTGTCAAAAGATATAGCGATTGATTCAGTTATTTCATTATCTTTATTTAATCTTAGGTCACAGAGATCTTTATATGAAATTACTGAAGAATGTTTGTCATTTATCATGTAGTGTATATTTGCTAAAAAGTTATGTTTTTTACTTTCATCTTTTCCCACGATAGCAAATATATTGTTCATTGGATATTTGTTGTCTGTGTCAAAAATATAAGAATCTTTTTCTTTATTTTCATATTTCCAAGAAAATGATAGTTTTGTCATATTTTACTCCTTCTTATTTTGCGTTTATATCAATTTTAAATTTTATTTAGTATAAATACTTGGAGAAGCGGTTAATTTTTGATTACGCTTGAATTTGTTCGAGCAAATAGCGTTTTGGTCTATTTGCATACATTTTTAGAAAAAAAAAGCAAGCTCCTATTGGAGCCTGCCTATATATTTATTAAAGTGCTACTCTTACAGGGTTAGCGGCTGTTGCAACTTCTTTTTGAGCTGGTGCTTTTTCTGCTTTCTTTGCTTTTTGTTTAGCATTAGCTTCAAGAATGTTTGCAATTTTCTTATCGATTAGTTCTTCTGTTCTATCTGGATAGAACTCATCAGCTGCGGCTCTTACTTGATCCATTGTCCAACCGCATTTTTCTCTTTCGTTCTTTTCGATTAGAAGAGCCATATAAGCTTTTCTTCTATTTCTTACAGAATCTTTGTAATCTGCGATTGCGTTATCATGTACGAAGTAATTACCTGAGAATTTTTCAGTTTCTTGTACTGATTTAAGAATTCTATATTCGTTCCTTTCGATTTGAGTTTTCTTACCATTATGGATTCTTAGTAAGTTTTCTACTCCTGTAGCTTGTAGAGTTTCCTTGATTTCTTTGATTCCAAGTTTTGCAATTGGCATAGCCTTTGCTTCTTCTACTGCGATTAGTTGTCCTTGTTGTTGTGTTGTTTGTTTTGTCATTTTTGACTCCTTTATATAATTTATTATTTTTTGGCTTTTAGCCTTTCATAGTAACGACTGGCTTTTTGTCTCAAAAAGCTGAAATGTATTTCTTTTTGTTTTTTATAATGTATATTTTTTTTTGCTTTTTTAAGACGATTGAAACTTTTTTTGTTTCATAATAATTCCTGGCGTGTTTTAACACGCCTAAAATGTTTATTGATTTATAACCATTCGCAAATAAGAAAATCACCTAATTTATTAGATGGGTGAATTATTGATATAACGAATGGTATTATATTATTAATGTTATATTATTTTTTTTTCTTGATATATCAAGGTAAATATGTTATAATTATTATAAGGAATAACATATGAAAAAAGGTATTAAAGTTAGGATTTATCCTAATGAGTTTCAAAAAAACTTAATAGAACAAATGATAGGTAACGATAGATTTTTATGAAATTATTTACTAAATAATATAAAAAACAATGTTAACACATCTAATAAATATGAACTGATAACATCATTACCTAAGCTTAAAGATAAATTTGAATTTCTAAAATTAAGCGAATCTTCAAGTTTGCAAGCTGTTTGTGAAAAGTTAAGTGATTCTTTTAAAGCGTTCTTTAAAGGTACTAGGAATCATCCTAATTTTCATTCAAAACGTTATTCTAAAAAATCTTTTGTTATTAAAAATAACAATAATAATATAAGAATTAATTATAATTCTATTAGATTACCTAAATTAGGTTATATTAAAGCTAAATGGGATAGCTCTGTTAATTATACAGTAATTAAACGAGGTATCTTATCTAAAACTTCTACAGGCAAATATTACGTAAGTTTAATAGTTGACTACGAAAGCCAAGAGTTAGTTAAAACAAATAAATCTGTAGGTATTGATGTGGGTAAAACACATTTAGCGATATTAAGTAACGGTGATAAAATACCGAGTTTAGATTTAAGTAATCTAGAAACAAAATTAAAATACTGGCAACGCAAAATGAGTAGACGTTATGAGTTAGCGAAAGCTAGAGGTATTCCTTTAGAAGATTCTAAAGGTTATCAAAAAGCGAAACTCATGGTGGCTAAATATCACGAAAAGATTAAAAATAAAAAGTTAGATTATCTTCATAATATTACAAAAGAAATAGTAGAAAGTTACGATCTTATTGCAATTGAAGATATTAAAGTTAAAAATCTTTTAAATAAAACGTATTCTAATAAAAGCAATCATAAAACAGCTAATCAATCTTGGTATGCTTTTAGATCGCTATTAGAATACAAATGCGAAATGTATGGCAAGGAGCTTATAATTGTAGATCCAAGT
>QWCK01000618.1_pt1 | contig 59913 bp, 48 predicted proteins | sample 1972571 | NCBI WGS metagenome assembly QWCK01 (sample SAMN09866710, study PRJNA288562) | Human gut metagenome isolate term2_stool, whole genome shotgun sequencing... | isolation source: gut | host: Homo sapiens | place: USA: California | reverse complement strand
ATTTGCGAATGTGTAAGTTTCATTTTTTTTCTTTTTTATAGTTTTCAAATACAAAGATAAGAAAAAAGGAGCTTACACACTTTTATAGGACAGTACCCTTTTAAATCGCAATTAATATCACACTGATTATCAATATGTTATGAGGCGTACCTCGGATGTGGTTTTTGTAATATAATTTCGTAGTGCCGGTCGGGTCGAATGTGCGCTATCAAGTGTCTGTTTGCCATCATCTGAATACGAATTGGAGATATGAAAGGATTGGTGCTATCCGCATTGGAACAAAATACGTCAAGTGTTCATGACTTGATACGACCTTGCGCGAGGCTTCCGGAAAATCATTCAAGACGCGCTATTGAGAAAGGCTAAAGAAGTTCTCGCTGCCATACGACTCCGAGAAATCCTAACGACCGATTGGGGATAAAAGAGACAGGGTAAAACAACAACTTTGCGACTACAAAATACAGATACATTCTAACATCATGAGTTGAGAGAACAGAAAGAATTAGATATTATTAAAAAGGCAAACTAAATTGTATCATTTTATTTTGGTTTCTCCTAATTTATTGTTATATTTGCAAGTGCAACAAAAAACAATCTAAAATAAGAGAATGAACAATAAAGAAACTATGAACCGCGTAGCGGACAACATTAGGATTCTATCAGTATCGATGGTGGAAAAGGCTAAATCGGGACATCCCGGAGGAGCTATGGGAGGTGCCGATTTTATTAATGTACTTTTCTCCGAATATCTTGTTTATGATCCCTCAAACCCGGAATGGACAGGAAGAGACCGCTTCTTTCTTGATCCCGGGCACATGTCTCCGATGCTCTATTCGGCGCTGGCACTACAAGGCAAATTTACAATAGAAGAATTGAAACAATTTCGCCAATGGGGGGCATCGACACCCGGACATCCGGAACGAGATATAAAACGCGGAATAGAAAACACTTCCGGTCCATTGGGACAAGGACACAGTTTCGCAGCTGGAGCAGCTATTGCAGAGAAGTTCTTAGAAGCACGATTGGGCAAGGAGGTGATGCAACATAAGATTTACGCATACATCTCAGATGGAGGCATACAAGAAGAAGTATCGCAAGGCGTAGGACGCATTGCAGGAAACTTAGGATTGAACAACCTCATCATGTTCTATGATTCTAATGATATCCAACTTTCCACGGAATGTGGTGTTGTAATGAACGAAGACACCGCTGCAAAATATAAGGCATGGGGATGGAACGTCATTACTTGCAACGGAAATGATGCAGATGAAATCCGCAAAGCGTTGAACGTAGCCATAGCTGAGCAACATCGCCCCACCCTCATCATCGGGAAAACGATCATGGGAAAAGGTGCATTGCAAGAGGATGGTTCAAGTTATGAGCATAGTATAAAAACACACGGCTCACCATTAGGTGGGGATGCGTATGTGAAGACCGTTAAAAATCTTGGTGGAGATCCGGAAAATCCATTTGTTATCTTCCCGGAAACACAAGAACTCTACGCAAAGCGCAAGAAAGAGTTGCAAAAAATTGTAACCGAGAGAAAAGCGCAAGAAGAAGCATGGGCAAAAGCCAATCCTGAAAAGGCAGAATTGCTAAAGACTTGGTTCAGCGACAAAGCACCAAAAATAGATTGGTCGAAAATCAATCAAAAGCCGGACATTGCCACGCGCGCAGCCAGTTCAGCATGTTTGGGACTCTTGGCCGAACAAGTTCCGAACATGATATGCTCATCTGCAGACCTTTCCAACTCCGATAAGACAGACGGTTTCTTGAAAAAGACAAAGAGTCTTGTAAAAGGTGATTTTTCCGGAGCTTTTTTTCAGGCCGGTGTTAGCGAATTGACCATGGCATGTATGTGCATTGGTATGATGCTCCATGGTGGAGTCATCGCAGCGATGGGCACATTCTTTGTATTCTCAGATTACATGAAACCCGCCGTTCGCATGGCAGCTCTAATGAAAACTCCCGTAAAGTTCATTTGGAGCCACGATGCGTTCCGTGTTGGAGAAGATGGTCCTACTCACGAACCCGTTGAACAAGAGGCACAAATCCGCTTAATGGAGAAACTTCAAAATCATTCGGGTGAAGATTCCGTACGAGTATTCAGACCTGCAGACGCAGAGGAGACCACTGTTTGTTGGCAAATGGCAATGGAGAACATGAATACTCCCACCGCATTAATATTCTCACGACAAAATATAAAGAACCTACCGGTCGGAAACGATTATTCATCAGCACGCAAAGGCGCGTATATCGTAAAAGATTCGGACAAGGATTACGATGTTGTCATGGTAGCAAGCGGATCTGAGGTGTCATCATGTATCGCCGCCGCAAATCTTTTAAGAGCCGACAATATTAAGGTACGTGTTGTCAGTGCTCCCTCTGAGGGTCTTTTCCGCAGACAGCCGAAAGCCTACCAAACCGAAGTACTCCCAAAAGACGCAAAGATATTCGGTTTGACAGCGGGCTTACCCATCACGTTACAAGGTTTGGTGGGAGCGAATGGGAAAGTTTATGGATTGAACAGCTTTGGCTTTTCCGCGCCTTACAAGGTACTTGACGAAAAACTCGGTTTCACGGCTGAGAATATTTACAAAGAAGTAAAAGAATTTATAGAACAATAGTTTAACCGGAATCCTTGACCCATAGCGAGTCAGGGATTCATAATACCTAAACGCTTATGGAAATTAAAACAGTAGGAGTAGCTTGCGACCACGCCGGCTTTCCATTGAAGCAATTTGTTATTCAGTATCTTGAGGCTCACAAATATCCCTATAAGGATTTTGGTTGTAATAGTGATTTAAGTTGCGATTATCCCGATTACGCTCATCCATTGGCAGACGCCATCGTAAAAGAAGAGGTTTATCCGGCAATTGCCATCTGTGGAAGTGGAGAGGGAATGACCATCACACTGAACAGGCACAAAGGTGTTCGTGCGGGTTTGGCATGGAACAAGGATGTAGCAGGTCTTATTCGCCAGCATAACGATGCGAACGTATTGGTAATGCCGGGCAGGTTTGTAGATAACAAAACGGCAGAGAAAATCATGGACGAATTCTTCAAAGCCAGCTTTGAAGGCGCACGCCATGAGCGCAGAGTTAGAAAAATTGAAGAAGAAGCTGAATAATCAAGTGGTTTTCAATAATAATGATAAAAGGGAGAGGTCAAATGGTCTCTCCCTTTATTTGTTTTTACTAATCGCGGGGTAAGCCATCCACCTCATCCATAGCAGCCGTAGCAGGCAAATGGAACTTGTATTTTTTACCGAATACAGCACTCACCTTATTAATCTCGAGGAAAGTTGTTCCCCCTCCCTCTCCGAAAGAGCCTGAAAGATAGGCTATCTTATCTTCAAGACCGATATAACCTTTCTGACGTAACATACGAAGAGCTGCCACAAACATATAATGACTGCTGAGATGTTGCTGCTGATAAATGGGAATAATGCCATAACTCAGGTTCAGCCAACGTTGTAATTTCTCATTGTAACAGATGGCAAGCACGGGGTTAGGACCTCGGAACGCAGCAAGATTGCGAGCCGTTTTCCCAGATGCGCTATCAGTGATAATCCCTTTCACGCCCAACGATTCGGTCGCTTCGATGGCATTCTTTGCCAAGAACTCTCTTTGGTCTCTCTTGTCGGACATCGGTATTTCAAAATAGCCTTCCCGGTGAGCGTCTTTCTCGGCTCGTTCGGCAATTGTTGCCATCGTCCGAACAGCTTCAAGGGGATATTTTCCACTTGCTGTTTCACCGCTCAACATCAATGCATCAGTGCGACTGTAGATGGCGTTTGCTATGTCCGTAACTTCGGCACGAGTCGGACGTGGATTGTTTATCATCGTATGTAACATCTGCGTTGCCACAATTACCGGTTTCTTCTTCGCGATACACTTCCGGATAATGCTTCTCTGTATTCCCGGTATCTGTTCGATGGGGACTTCTATTCCCAAATCTCCACGAGCAATCATGATTCCGTACGATGCATCAATGATTTCATCAATATTGTCAACTCCCTCCTGATTTTCAATTTTAGAAATGATTTTAATATCGGAATGGTGTTCGTCCAAAATCTTCTGCACCTCGAACACATCCGCTGCCGAACGTACGAAAGAATGAGCAATGAAATCAATGTCTTCTTCTATCGCCAATTGAATATTGGCTTTGTCTTTCTCTGTAAGAGCAGGCAAGTCAATATGTTGTCCGGGCACATTCACACTCTTATGTGAGCCTAACTCGCCATCGTTCTGAACTTGTGCGATGATTGTTGGTCCGGCAATATCCATCACTTTCATATCCAAAACTCCATCATCGAAAAGAAGATGGTCGCCTATCTTTACGTCTTTGGCAATATCTTTGTAGGACAGGTTCACGATATCATGGGTTGTATCGACATCGGGGCGACCCAACAACTTCACCACATCACCGGTTTTATAGCTGATAGGGCTGTCAACGCCTGTCGTTCTCACCTCCGGTCCTTTGGTATCTATCAAGAGTGCCAAATGCGATGATACGGTACGCGTATTCTTTATAATCTCCCTAATTCCATCAGGGGTGGCGTGTGCAGTATTCATACGCACAACGTTCATTCCCGCAAAAAACAATTTTCTGAGGAAATCCACATTACAACGTCTGTCGCTGATAGAACATACAATCTTTGTTTGCTTCATATTCTGTTCAAATTACTGATTTTTTTAATTAGACATTGTTGAAAAGACAATATATAATACTGAGGCAGAGATGATTAACAGCAAGAATAACAAGAGAAAGATCAATACCACTTTCTTACCGATACTTAAATTTTTAAAACCGGATGTCTTGCTTTCTTTTTGAAAATTCACTCCACTCGATCCCAATGGCGCGACTATAGTGGTCGGTGTTCCACAAAAAGGGCATTGGCATTTCAACGTTTTCCCACTCTCGCCTTGAACGATATACGTCTTACGGCAACTTTTACATATCACTTGCAACCTCTCGCTCATAACAAAATCTACTTTACATCATCTATCAAGAGTTTCCCTCTTTCTTTGAGCACCTTGATTCTCCGAAACTCTGTTCCTCCGGCTTGCGAAAGTCTTACTTTGTACCATTCGCCTTCATCATGAGAAACTCGCAGGTTAGCCAATAATGCCTTTTTATCAACAACTCCCGCCATTGTTCCAAAAGTGCCCCACCACACCGTTTCATAATCTGCGTCGGAGCTTTCTGTCTCCAAACCAAAAATCATATTCTTACAATATTCCGTCAAATAATGTTGATAGGAATACGGATTCGTCTCTGTCAAAACAGCCTTCTCATAAAACGACTTCAGGAAAGCACAAGTCAAACGCTGTTGATGTTCCTGCTTCTCAGACATAAGAGCAAGCGCAGCCTTATCTCTCATGATTTGAACAAGCGAGTCGCGATGCTGTTGTCGCACCAACATAACCTTTTGCTCAACTTGCTTCTGATAGAAGTTCCACCCAAAGACGCCGCTAAAAAGTATCATTAATACCAAGAGAAAAAGAATCCATCCCCTATATCCTTTCCCATGACGGTCGGTTTGAGCATGTTTGTTAGCACCGAAACTGTACGTGGATTTCTCCACTGTTGCCGGAACTTTAATTCTCAGTTTTTTACCACAATAAGGACAGGCACTTTGCAATTCGATGCCACTCATGGCATTTATTCGAAAACAGCCTCCACAGTGGCTGCAAGTTACCTGATACCGCATGTCTTCGTTTTTACTGCAAATTTAATACAATTCTTTGGCATTATGAAATTTTTTCAACATTATTGAAACGAAAATTCACATCATTATTAATATGTAAATAATTTTCTCCTGTCAATTTTCAAAAGCATAGCAATTGGAACGCGAAAGGTGAGCTTTTGCATCTCAAAAGGTAAGCTTTTGCACACCAAAAGCTCATGTTTTAAAAAGAGAAGCCTAACCATCTCATTACATGGAGATTACAATGCCATCAAGAAAAGATCAGAATGTAAACTTTTTTCATGGAGTATCAATAAATTCTAACTCGCCCTCAATCCATTGCGAAAAATGCTCATCGGCTTCCGATGATGAGCCGGCAGACGACACAGACAACCCCATCAGGCGGATGGGACGATGATTACGATCCGCTTCCTTTAATAATTTTTTAGCTAATGGAAGTATCTCCCTTTTCCCTCTCAACGGCTTATCAAGGGTAATGCTTCTGGTAATCTGCGAGTTCGCGTCCCACTTCACTTTCAAAGTAAGGGTCTTTCCTGAAAAATCCTGCTTTTCAATTCGTTTTACCAACTCTATAGCAATATAATATAATTCTATAATTTTACGTGTTTTAGTAGTAATATCCTCTTCAAAAGTACGCTCACACCCTACCGACTTTCTTTCTCTATAAGCAAGCACCGGTCGTTCATCAATTCCACGTACAAAGTCATAGTATATCTTTCCCGACTTCCCAAACACCTGCATTAAATGTTCCAAAGAAACCTTGCGCAATTGTTCTCCCTTGTAAATCCCCATCTTGTGCATGGTCAGAGCTGTTTTAGGTCCGACGCCCCAAAATTTCTCAATGGGAAGTTTTCCGATAAAAGCCAACGCATTGGAAGGATGCACCGTAAAAATACCGTCAGGCTTACGGTAATCCGACGCAATCTTTGCCAAAAACTTGTTATAGCTAATGCCGGCAGACGCGGTGAGCTGTGTGCGTTCGAAGATTTTCCGCTTGATGTCGCGAGCCACATCCACAGCCATCTCCATCCCCAACTTATTTTCAGTAACATCCAAAAAGGCCTCATCCAACGAAATGGGCTCAACCACATCCGTGTATTCATGGAAAATCTGATGAATTTGGCAAGATACTTCCTTATATTTCAGAAAATGAGGTTCCACGATTACAAGATGAGGACAACGTTTCTTGGCCTGAACAATGGGCATGGCGGAATGAACACCGAACGGACGTGCCTCGTAACTCGCTGTTGTAACAACACTTCGCGAACTATCCCGGCTCACTGCCACCGGCAAACCTTTCAATTCCGGGCAATCTCTTTGCTCCACAGAAGCGAAGAAAGCATCCATATCAATGTGTACAATTTTCCTCATCTTCCCCACTCCACTATCTTTTTGGAAAACAACAAATTCATTTGTTTTTTATCGCTCATGCAAATGCAAAGATAGCCAAAAATAACATGATTTCAAGAAAAAATAGTATCTTTGCAACAAATAACGAACAAAGGAGTAATCATATTACCGAAAAGACAATGAACCACACCGTAAGTCATGATGCAATGGGAAGATTTCAAAGATTCCTAAAAAGAGTCGCGGACTTTCTTTTTGCATTATCAGGATTGGTGGTCTTGTCCCCGCTATTTCTCATTATAGCAGCATTGATGAAGAAGCAAGACAATGGTCCGATTTTCTTCAAACAAATCAGGATAGGATACTGCGGGCGACCTTTCGTCATCTTCAAATTTCGCACAATGAGCAGCGTTGTAGAGGAATACGGTCCGCAATTGGTGGCAACCTGCGACGATTCCAACTCAACCAAATTAGAACAGTTCCTCAGAGGACACCATCTTGATGAGTTGCCACAACTGTGGAATGTACTGCGAGGCGATATGTCTTTTGTGGGTCCCAGACCGGAAAGAAAATTCTTCATTGACAAAATAATGGAGCACACCAATCGTTATCCTATTATCTACCGCATGAGACCGGGATTAACCTCTGAAGCCACGCTTTACAATGGTTATACCGACACCATGGAAAAAATGCTGAAACGAATGGAGATGGACATTCATTATTATGAACACCGCTCACTATGGGTAGATTTCAAGATAGTAGCAAAGACTTTCGCGTCGATAATTTGTGGAAAGAAATTTTAATTGAAATGAAAAAATACATACTGCTGTGTTTAATGACCGTGTTCGGTCTGCTTACAATTCACGCGCAATCCTCCATGACCGACAGTCAGGTGATGGAATTCGTTGTGAAAGAACAGGGAAAAGGAACGTCGCAAGCCCAGATTGTGACCAAACTAATGCAAAACGGGGTGAACATCTCTCAAATAAGACGAGTGAGGAGCACCTACGAGAAAATGAAAAAAAACAATTCCTCGCTGGGTTCGACAAACACTAAGGACAACGATAGAAGCAGAAAGAACAATGGGCAAAGAAAACCGGGCGTCAGCAAACAGCAAATAGCAGATGAGACTAAGGAAAAATACAACGAGGAGGAAGAAGAAGCTGACAGATACTCGAACAATCGGATCAGCGCGAAACGACAAGACGCCAACACATACGATGAAGAAGATGGCGAGTTTCTGATGATGCAGGACGAGCTGGACAGTTGGATGCCACAGGACACAGCTACCATGTATAAGAACCTCCTGAAAAAAATGACGAAGAAAAAGAAAGAGGTCTGGGGCAAGGATATTTTCAACAATCGTAACCTCTCATTCGAACCAAACATGAACATGGCGCTACCGGCAAACTACCGATTGGGACCCGGAGATGCTGTGTTCATAGATATCTATGGGGCTTCGCAAAAATCCTATCAAACCACTGTCGCACCAGATGGTATCATCACCATAGATGGATTTGGTCCCATTCAGGTAAGCGGATTATCGGTTCAACAAGCGAACAACAGGATTCGCCAAAAATTGGGAAAACGATACAGCAGTTCCAAGATTAGACTCTCCGTGGGACAAACCCACACCATTTTGGTAAATGTTGTCGGCGAGGTGAAGACTCCGGGAACTTACACTCTGTCGGCATTCGCAACGGTCTTCAACGCACTCTACATGGCAGGCGGAATAAACGATTTGGGAACTCTTCGCAATATTAAGGTATATAGAAGGGGAAGACTCATCAGCACCGTCGATGTTTACGAATTCCTGCGAAAAGGAAAACTTATAGGCAATGTCCGATTGACCGACAACGATGTCATCGTGGTGGGGGCATACGACAAGCTCGTGAACATCAGCGGAAAAGTGAAACGACCAATGTATTACGAGATGAAGCGAAACGAAAGCCTCGGCGCGCTCATCAACTATGCCGGCGGATTTTCAGGAGATGCTTACACAAAATCGGTAAGAGTAAGAAGAAAAACAGGAAGGAAATACTCTATATATAATGTAAACGAATTTGAACTGAACAAATTTACGCTTGCCGATGAAGACTCAGTGAGTGTAGATTCCGTCATTCCACGCTACGAGAACATGGTAGAGATAAAAGGGGCAGTGTTCCGTCCCGGAATGTATGAGGTGGGAGGACAGATCAACAGCGTAAAGTCGCTGGTAGAGGCAGCCGAAGGACTTACAGAGGTAGCATTCGCACCACACGCCGTCATGCACCGCATGAAAGCAGACCGGACGCTGGAAGCAATCTCGGTAGATATCGATGGAATCTTGTTGGGAAAGATTGCCGACATACCACTACAGAATGAAGACGTGCTCTTTGTTCCAACACGCACCGATGTTCAGGAAGAACAGACAATTTCCATTCATGGGGAAGTACAATTTCCCGGAACATACAAATATGCCGACAACGAAACACTTGAAGACTTTATTCTTCAGGCAGGAGGATTGAAACAAACAGCTTCCACTGTCAGAGTAGATGTCTCCAGACGAATAGTAAACCCGGAAGCCTTGACCTCCGACTCCATCATTGCGCACAGCTATTCTTTCGCACTAAAAGATGGATTTGTCATCGATGGAGAACAAGGCTTCACACTCGCCCCCTTCGATGAAGTCTTCGTACGCAAAAGTCCCGGTACCACAAAACAACAAAACGTAACCATTGAAGGAGAAGTCTTGTTCGCGGGCAGCTATGCGCTCACAGGACACAACACCCGTTTGAGCGACATCTTCAAAGCAGCCGGCGGAGCAACTAACCTCGCTTACATACAAGGAGCCAGATTGGAACGCAAGCCGACCGAAGTAGAACGAATGCGCATGGAGGCCGCATACAAAATGCAAATGGAGCAAGAAAGCAAAAACATGATGGACTTAGCCGCGAAAAGCTCGAATGCAGCCGGTATCATCCAAGCATCGCAACAAACACAGGCATCGCGCATGAAAAAATTCCAAATCCCACAAACCTATCCCGTAGGTATAGAATTGGACAAAGCCATACAATCACCCGGAAGTGATGCCGACCTGATTCTTCGAGAGGGCGATCGCATCATCGTGCCCCAATACAACGGAACCGTAAGAATCAATGGAGCCGTGATGTATCCTAATGCCGTAAGCTATCGAGAGGGCAAAAACGTAGCTTACTACATCGATCAAGCCGGTGGTTTCTCGTCCGATGCAAAAAAGAGTCGCACCTACATCATGTATATGAACGGCACCCTCGCGAAAGTGGGACATAACGCAAAAGTACGTCCCGGGTGCGAGATTATCGTCCCAACAAAGTCACGCGCCAAGATGAGTTTGGCTGAACTGATGACCATCGGCTCCAGTGCCGCAAGTATGGCAGCGGTGATCGCCACTATCGCAAATATTTTGAAATAACAAAAAAGTCATTGGGAAATTTCAGAATGATAATCAACAAGGGTATAAATCAATTTATAAGTACAGATGGCAGAAGTAAAATGCTCAAAAGCAACATCTTATATTCTGCTATCTTAAAAGTTATTGGATTAATAACCTCGCTCCTTGTTGTAACAATCACGCTGAACTATCTTAATTCTGAACTTTATGGAGTTTGGCTGACAATAACCTCTATCTTATATTGGTTTTCATTCTTTGATATAGGATTAGGAAATGGCATGCGCAACTATCTTACCGAAGCCGTTTCAAAAGGCAATTATAAAGAAGCCCAATCCTATTTAAGTACAACAATTATAGCATTGACAATAATAGCAAGTATCATTGCGATTGTAGGATTTATTTTATTAAAGCTATTAAATCTTAATAGTGTTTTTAACACAAATACGATAAGCAATACAGAACTACAAAACGTATTATTCGTTGCAATCGGATTTACCCTTATTTTATTTGTACTCAAGAATATTGGTTATGTTTTTGTAGCTCTGCAAAAATATGCTTTGTGGGATTTCATAAATACTTTGGGAAATATAATAGGGTTATTAATTATTTTTTTATTAACGAAGTTTACAAACGGAAAATTAATCTATGTTGTATTTGCATTCACTTGTACGCCTGCAATAATTTATATCCTCGCAGCAATACCAATCTTCAGCAAGTACCCAGAGTTTCGTCCTACAATTCAATCATTTAGAAAAGATTTTTTATCAACTATAGTAGGCAAAGGATTAGGATTCTTTTTAATTCAAATAACAAGCTGCTTGGTTATTTATGGAAGCTCAAACCTTTTTATCACCCAATTTTGCGGACCAGAATCAGTAACAACTTACAATATAGCCTATAAATTTTTTAATTTACTTGCTATCGGATATTTAGTCTTTATTTCTCCAATGTGGAATGCCTACACCGATGCGTATGTAAAACAAGACTTCAATTGGATAGAAAAAGCATTTAAATCAGCACTAAAGATTTGGTTGTTCACAGAATTTGCAGGAATTATTATGCTGATAGTTTCACAATACTTTTACCTTTTTTGGGTAGGCAAAGCGGTTCATGTACCTTTTATGGTATCACTGTCTGTTTTCCTATATATTTCTTTTTTTAATCTTAATAATTGTGTAACCTATTTGCTAAATGGATTAAATAAGATTTATATTCAAATAATTACTTCCATAACTGCAACATTCATTTATTTAACAATAATGTTTGTTTGGGGGAAAAATATGAATATACAAGAAATTGTATTCTATATGTCAGCAGCCTATGGGGCAATGACAGCAATACATTTTTACCAATGCAGGAAATTAATAAACCAAAAGGCAACAGGAATTTGGAATAAATAAAAAATGGCAAATAAAGTTAGCGTCATAACTGTCGTTTTCAATGATGTTGCTCACATCAGAGAAACTATTGAAAGTTATCTCTCACAAACATGGGAGGATAAGGAATATATTGTCATTGACGGTGGAAGCACAGACGGAACCTTGAATGTTATCAAAGAATATGCTGATAAAATAAATTATTGGATTTCTGAAAAGGACAATGGTATGTATGATGCCATGAATAAAGGCATTCTTCATTCAACGGGAGATTGGATTAATATACTTAACAGTGGGGACACTTTTGCCAGTCCAACAGCCATAGAATGTGCCTTAAAAAGCATTGATTTAAATAAAATAGACATTATTTACGGAGATAGCATAGAGATTGACAAAGGAAGCAAAAGAATTATAACAACTCCGAACACTCCTAAATTATTGGAATTTTATCCCATTTACAGGCATGGTTCATCATTCGTAAGGAGCAATGTTCACAAAAAATATCTTTACGACATAAATCGCAAAAAAGATCTAGGATTTGCCTTAGATTGGCTCATGATATTTTCAGTATATAAAGCAGGATATAAATTTCAAAAAACAAAAACTATCATACAAACTTACGAAAGAGAAGGAATATCAAACAAGCCTTTTCAAAGTTTAATTTATAATTATAAAATAACCTCACAAGGAAAATTTAGTTACAAGAAAGCATTATTCTTCATCAAATCACTGATTTTATTTTCCTTCAAACAAAGTTCATTGTATAAGTGGATTTACGCTTTTGCAATGGAATATGTTGTAAACGACATTCTTCCCCATATTCCTTTTTGGAATATTCGCAAGAAGTACTTACAAGCTGTAAGAATGCAGATTGGCAAACAATCGTTTATCATGAAAAAATGCTATATAAATAATGCAAATAAAATTATCATAGGTGATTATTCGCATATAAATCGCAATTGCCTTTTGGATGGACGAGGAGGCATAACAATAGGAAACAATGTTTCCATTTCGCATAATGTACAAATTATGACAGGCAGTCATGACGTTAATAGCAAAACTTTTGATGCCTCGTATCTTCCTATCCTGATTAACGATTTTGCATGGATTGGTATAGGTGCAACTATTTTGCAAGGAATTGAAATTGGAGAGGGAGCAGTTGTCTGTGCTAATGCAGTCGTCACTAAGGATGTAGCCCCTTACACTATTGTTGGTGGAGTTCCTGCAAAACAAATTGGAAATAGAAATAAGGATTTAGACTATCATTGCATTTGGGAGTCCCCTTTTACATAAAACCCATATAGAAAACCAGAATTATAAAGAAAGAATGATAAAGATATGAAAAATAATGAGAAATCAAATGAATTTGATATTATTTTAGCGATGAAGCAAATATTAAGAAGAAAATATCTACTGGTTTCCTTCTTAACCGTTTTCTCAGTTTTGGGTATTGTCATTGCATTAAATAGTCCGAAGGAATATACAGCCGAATCCATTTTAGCCCCTGAAATACAAAGCACAGGCTTATCAGGAAGCCTTTCTGATATGGCCGCAAATTTTGGTTTGGATTTAGACACAAAAAAATCTGTGGACGCTATATACCCTGAATTGTATCCAATAGTGGTGGGCTCAAATGATTTTATCAGAAATTTATTTGACATAAAAGTTAGAACAACAAAAAGTGATTCAGTAACAACTTATTTTAACCACTTAAAGAATCAAACTAAAGTTCCATTTTGGCAAACATGGAAACTAAAGTTGATACATGCATTAATAAAGAAAAATGACACGGCAAATTTAGTTGGCAACGTTGACAAATTTCAAATGCCTAAAAAAGAATTTGAAACTTGTGAAGGCATTAGAAACAATATTGCTTGTTTGGTTGATAACAAAACAAGCATCATTACTATAACCTGCACGGATCAAGACCCACTGGTGGCAGCCATTTTAGTGGATACTGTCCAAAATCGTCTTCAGGAGTATATCAACAAATATAAGACAAAAAAGAATAAAAATGATGTCTTTTATTATAACAAATTAAAGAATGAGGCACTCAATAATTATAAGACAGCTCAAAAGAAATACGCAAAATTTGCTGATGCCAACATTGATTTATCATTGCAAAGCCTACAATCAAAACAGGAAGAATTAGAAAACGATATGCAATTGAAATACAACACATATACCCAAATGACAGCCCAATACCAAGCATCATTGGCAAAATTACAAGAATCAACTCCAGCATACACCATACTTCAGCGTCCCATTATGCCTTATAAGGCATCAAGTACCCCACGTTTCGTCATTGTTTTGTTATTTGTTACTATAGGATTTTTCTTAGACGCAGTATGGGTTTTACTTATTTCTCCAAATCGAAGAAGGTTAGAGAATAACCAAGAGCAAGACAAAAGCGAAGATAAGAATCAGGAGGAATAACAAGCCTGATAATCTTATTGATAAAAAGCAAAGATGATATTTCCAATTCCATACCTCGTTGAAGTTGCCATCTTAGAAATTTGTGCCTGTATTTGTGCAGCACCAAGTGCGACAGAAACTAATCGAAAATATAGCATATTTGTCGCAATTACAACTTTCTTTGTATTCTTTGCATTTAGAGGATTCATTTTCAGTGATTGGATTATTTATTATCAATACTTTTATCATTGCGAATGGAGCGATATTTTCAAATATAAGATTGGTTCCGTAGTTTCCTTTGAACCCGGATTTACCATTTTAAACCTTCTATGCAAAAATATCGCCAATAATTACTTTTTCTTCCAAGCTGTTATTTGTTTGATTAATTTAATTCTACTTTTAAACTTCTTCAAACAACGTACCAACAATATTCCTTTGGGATTAACCCTTTATTTTGTATTTGGAGGGGTAGAAATAAGTACCAATTTACTTAGAAATTCTATTTCAATAATGCTCTTCTTAAATGCTTTACCATATCTTAAAAACAGAAAAATCATTCCTTATTTTTCATTGTGCCTCTTGGGAGCTTCTTTCCACTCATCGGCATTAATATATTTACCGCTTTATTTCTTCTTCCACAAGAAGTTGAATAAATGGATTTTTTTAGTAGTCGTTATAATATGCAATCTCATTTTCCTGCTCAAAATTTCAGTTGTATTGAGCGTTGTAAACATCATAGGATTGGATCAACAATTTGCTGAAAAATTAAAAGCCTATACAGAACTTTTCAATAAGGCCACCCCACTCTCTATAGGTTATATTGAAAGATTGTTTACCAGCATATTGGTTTTCACCTATTATAAGAAAATACAAAGTGAAGAATTTACGAAAGATGGCGCAATTATTATCAATGCTTTTTTGGCTTACCTCATTGCTTTCTTTTTCTTCAGTGAATTTGATACATTAAGTAAGCGAATCGGCATGCTCTTTATTTTCTCTTATTGGATTATATGGAAATCCCTTATAGATTGTTTCAATAATCACAATAACAGAGAACTCTTTAAAGCCTTTGTCTATTTTTATTGTCTCATCAAGATATGGTCAATGACCCAACTCCCAAGCATGGAATACGATAACATCTTATTTGGTCATAAATCTTATCAAGAAAGATTGATGATTTTCAATAGAACTTTTAAAGAACCGTAACAATTTGAAACCATAAGAGAAGTACGGATAGTATCTTTACTTATAAGTTCGTTGTATAATATCTAAACCATTCCTAAATGTTGGTTCTGTTCTTTATGGTAGATATTTAGAGTAGCCAATTCATTTTCACAGAACAATAATACATCTTAATCAGCTAAAGACTGATAAACTTTTAGGTGTTCATTGGCACATCGCTCCCAAGAAAACTTCTTCAGGCGTTCAGTTCCCCTTTGCCTCAAAGTTTCTTTTAAAGCATCATCTTCTATAACTTTCATAATTTGTGAAAACATTTCATCTACTGAATCAGGAGCAAAATACAATCCAGCGTCAGCTGCAATTTCAGGAAAACAACTTGCTGTTGATAAAACTACCGGACAATTACAACTCCAAGATTCTAAAATAGGCATTCCAAAGCCTTCATAAAAGCTAGGGAAAACAAAAGCTATCGCATCTCTATATAATCTCACCATGTCTGCCTCGTCACAGCAGATTGCCTTCATATTATCTTCGATCCCCAAGGACTTAAACTTTGAATACTCTTTGTTTGAAAAACATGATGACGTGCAAACGATTTGAATATCTGGGAATTTACTGATTACTAAAGAACATGCTTTTACAAAATTATCAAAATTCTTATAGAATGTTCGCCTTCCGACATACAAAATATAAGGACGTTCTACTATTCTTTCGTGATTGAGTTTTGACAAATCTGGTATTTCAATCCCATGATAAATCACCGAAACCTTAGCCTCATCTACCTTAAAAAGCTGCAATAAATCTTTTTTAGTATTCTCACTTACAACAATAACGGAATCAGCACGTTCAAGCGATACTCTCTGCTGTTCTACTAATTCGGGATGTGGATCAATAGTTGATAGGTTGGCGTCATGATAAGTTGTTACCATAGGTTTACTACCTATTTTATCTAAACAATATGTTCCAAAATTGGTTTGATGAAAGATATCATAACATTTCTTTTTTATCATGAAATTACTATATGGTCTGTTCAAATATTCTTGCAAGACCGTCTGCCCCCTAAAATATTTTTTAAGAGTAAATGGCATTAACTTTTCAGCTCGTACATATTCATTACTTGTTAATAGCGTTGTCGTATCCCAGCACTCACGAGGCAGATACTTTAGAAGCATTGTAAAATATTTAGATGCGCCACCATAAACATAGCTAAAAATTTGATGATCAAAAAGTACTTTCATATATTATATTCCACTATCGACAAAAATAACTAACCTCGCAGTTGCAAAGATAAAACTTTTAATTGGAAATCTCAAAATAATGATTAACTTTGCAGTTGTTTATCAACAATATATTCAAAATGTCATCAACAGATAACATCGCTATTGCATTTGTACTCTTCAATCCTGAAGAAAACGAGTTGATACATATTCAAAGAATTGCCAATATTTATAAAGGAAGTATAGTTGATAACTCTTCACAAAGCAACTTTTCTGGTAATACAGTCGGGAAAATGAGCTATATAAGCCTCCATAAGAACACCGGCATTGCCAAAGCGCAAAACATAGCAATAAAAAGCATTCTTTTAGATCACACCATAGAACATATCATTTTCTTTGACCAAGATAGCTGTTTTGGAGAAAATTATCCAAAACAAATACTCAACGAGTTTGTACAAATAAAAAAGACTTATCCGAATTTAGCCATTTTAGGTCCCACTATCATCAATAAAGACAACAAAAAAGAATACAAATCCATCATCCACAAAGATATAAAAGGAAACAACGGATTTATTTTTAAAAAAGAAATAATATCTTCAGGCTCATGTGTTTGCAAAGAAACCTTCTATGACGTGGGCTTCTTTGAAGAAAAATTATTTATTGATTTTGTAGATTGTGAGTGGTGTTTCAGAGCCATTTCTAAAGGATACCTATGTGGAATTACCTCACATTTGAAAATTGAACATCAAGTAGGCAAAAACCAGAAAAACCTAGGAGGCCACACTATAATATTTTCTGCTCCGCCAAGATATTATTATCAATATCGAAACTTTTTAATATTATTGACAAGAAACTACACTCCACTTGCCTTCAAATTAGGAAAAGGAACTAAATTTTTATTACGTCTTATCTATTTCCCATTCATCAAAGGTGGCTTCCAAAGATGGAAATATATGTGGAAAGGTATATTTGCATGGTTTAAATTAAAACTTTAGGACTATGATTTCAGTATGCATTGCAACTTATAATGGTGAGAAATATATAGAAGAACAAATTGCTTCTATACTTCCACAACTAAAAGAAAAAGATGAAATTATTATTTCAGACGATTATTCCACAGATAATACTATCCAAGTACTGACCAAAATAAATAGCGAAAAGATAAAAATTTTCAAAAACCAAGGCGAAAAAGGTTATACAAGCAACTTTGAAAATGCCATAAAACAGGCTAAAGGCAATTATATATTTCTTTGCGACCAAGACGATGTATGGTTACCTAACAAAATAGAAGCGTGCATGCAATATCTGTTGAAATACGACATGGTGATTTCCGATGCAATAGTGGTAGATCACAATATGAATACGATAGAACCATCGTTTTTTGCAATCAGAAATACAAAACATGGATTTATAAATAATCTCATTAAATTCAGCTACTTAGGTTGTTGTCTTTCATTTAGAAAAGAACTTTTAAAAAAAATTCTCCCCTTTCCACCTAATCATACATTATGCACTCATGATAATTGGATTTCAATAGTTGCATTAGCCTTCTACAAAGTGAAAGTTTTGAATATACCTTTAATAAAATACAGAAGACATTCTAATAATACATCTTCAGGAGGCATAAAAAAAACCACCACCTTATTCTTTAAAATCAAATATAGATGTTATTTAATCTATTTCCTCTTAAAAAAAATATAATATCAAAAAACTACAAACAACATTTCAATAAGTATGCCTACGTACTAGGATATGAAAACACCTATAAAAAATATCGAGGACGATTATGCAGGCAATTAAGAATATCAGTCATATCGGTTCTGGCGATTTAATAAATTGCTCGGCTGTTTCGTTTTCGCTTACATTCATACCTGTAGCCTTGAGAAAAGCTTTTAATTCTGTCAGACTTCCGTCTTTAACCGATTTCCATGGATCGCGTTTAACTGATAAATATAGTATTTGAGCATAAAGTTCTTCCACACGAAACAACAATGTTTCGTCGTCTTTAACACTTTCTTTTGCTTTCTTAAGAATATGTCTTCCGGCTTTTATAAAGTCTTTTGTGTAAATGTCGCTATCATAGTGGGTATCAAACATAAGATGTTTTCCCTCATCCTTGAGAAGGTTGGCAGTGAGGTCGTAATACTCACGCACATACGGTGCAGCTGATCCATAAAAATCGGTTATAAATGTAGTTATCAAATTGTCAAGGTTAGCATTGGGATTCCACAATAATTTAGAAAACACCCATTGCTTCAATTCATAAAATTCACCTCCATAATTTTGATATTGACCTTGGTGCATTACACCCATAACATTATTTTCCTTGAAAGTTTTTAAGTTTTCAGACACTGCATATATATTGGGAAAAGGTGCAAGGTATTGAAAAAATCCAGTTGCATAGTCCCAAATATAAATATTATCGGTTAATTTCTTCCATTGTTTCAAATCATTGATAAACAAACGATTATGTCCTTGTTCGTATGCTATCGGGTGTCCGAAACAACATTCAACATCGCATAAACGGATAACAACATTCCCTCTCGGTGTAATATGCTTGGGAGGTGTTTGCGTTTTATGGTAAGCAAACGTTCCTATCTTTACATTAGGATATGTTTTTTTTACTTCATCAGCAACTTGATTAATTGCCCAAATCAATATTCCTGAATAGCCTCCATATTTCTGTATCAATATTTGACAGTTATCACACTCGCAAAACATGTCATTGTCTTTCTGTGAAACACTATAACACCAATGACCAGGATTTTCCATTATCATTTTCAAGGTTTCTCTTTTCAACAATTCTATAACTTCTTTGTTCGACAAGCATAATTGCCCCTCTTTGTTTCGCTCTCCATTTATTAAAGCAAAATATTCTGGGTGTGTTGAAAACATTTCCTGCGTTACCATGTTTTGCATTGTATGAATACCCCAATAAGATGTTAAACCGCCATATTTATTTTTAATATTCAACCCCATAGTTGTATTCAACTTATTATGCGCGTTCCAATCATGATTGATGCGCGATGTGTAAAAGAATACATGGCGATATTTAAAAGCTGGCTTTTCAGTAACACTGAGCGTTGAAGGCAATATCCATTGTTTTAACTTTGGTATTTTTACATAATCTTTTGTGTACCAATGAATGCCCAATTGGTCTTCTAAAAAAGAGAAAACACCATACATAGTTCCCAACTGCTTTCCTCCAAAAATATATAAATCCTCTCCAATAGTTTTATAAACAAATCCTTCGTTAGAATCAGAGGGTTGCTTTATCCCTAATTTCCTTAATTCTTTGTTATATCCTATGTAGATATGTTTTTTATTAGTCTGCTCTATGGGATTGATTGGAAGCATTACTCCATTTATCTTCTGTATATAAGTTTGCATTTCCATTGCTGACGTATATTCAGAAGAGCCCTTAGGAGCATTACAAATGATAATATAATCAGACTTGCCATCTTTAAAAAGATAGTTGTCAGCTAATAAAGACAAGGGAAACAGTGTCAAAAATAAGGCGGTCAATAGTCTTAATTCTTTGATATTCAATAGATGCAATATCATAATTTAAATTCAAAAACTTTGTATATATATTTCAACAAAACAAACAAAGGGTGGGTGTATATACCGTTTGATTTACAAGCTCTTGTGTCTTCCTTCAACAATAGGAAATGACTCCCTACCCCATTTGTACTTGCTCCCCCCATGCGCATCGTAACAACGTCTTTATGAATATACTTATAGCTTATGTGATGATTTTTGAATAATCGAACCATCATTTCAAAATCTGACCCTATTTTATAATCTAAACTATAAAGTCCTGCCTTTTCGTAAACCTCACGACGAAGATAAAAAGAGGGGTGAGCAGGCATAAATCCAAAACGCAACAACGAAGGACGAAATATTTTTGATGAGTAATAGCGTGCTACCTTGTTAGGTTCACCTTCGCGAATAAAGTGTACATCTCCAAAGACAGCCTCAACGTCTGACTCCTTAAAAGCCTTAACATAAGTAGAGAGCACATCGCTACTCGTAAAATAATCATCTGAATTGAGAATACCAATCACATCACCTGTAGCTTTCATTATCCCTTTATTCATCGCATCATAAATACCCTTGTCTTTTTCAGAAAACCAGATCATCCTTCCCCCGAACCGCATTGCGTTATTACGGATTATCTTTATTGTGTTGTCAGTAGACTGACCGTCTATTATTATATACTCATAGTCAGCATAGTCTTGATTAAATACGGAATTAATTGTATCTAAAATAGTATCTTCACTATTATAGGTGACAGTGATTATTGAAAACTTCATGGAATGAATGGTGTACGTTTTAATTAATAACACATATACATAAGGATTTATTTTATTAGCACGTAATATTTTTGAAATGTATCCTTTAATAATAAAGTAATTCTGCCCATAACTATAATTCTGCAAAACAAGATACAATAAATCGGGAAAAGAAGTGTTATATTACCAAACAAAACAATAATGAACATCTATATCATCATCTGCCTGATATCTTTCTTGGTGAGTGCTGCATGTGGTTTCATCATCATACCACAGATACTAAATTTTTGTAAGGAGAGGCATCTTTATGACATACCAAATAAAAGGAAGATACACAAAAACGCAATCCCCAGATTAGGAGGGGTTGCTTTCCTACCCTGCATGTTGGCAGCCACTGTAGTGGCTCTCGTGGTGTGGTCATACGCATATAATGGGAAGAAGATAAGCGTAAGTCCATGGACATATTTCTTCGCCTTAGGCATACTCATTATTTACATCACCGGCTTAACGGATGATTTATTTGGAGTCAAGGCTAAGAAAAAACTTATTATTCAAATTTTTTCAGCCTCACTATTACCTATATCATGGCTATATATTAATAACATGTATGGATTTTGCACCATACATGAGATACCCTTTTGGATAGGAGCGCCATTAACAGTAATAGTGCTTGTGTTTATAATGAACGCCATAAATCTCATTGATGGCATCGATGGTTTATCAGCAGGCTTATCGTTTATAGCCTTATCCGGTTTCTTATATGGATTCTTCTTGGAACAGATATGGGTATATTGTATTTTAATCGCAGGGCTTATGGGCGTATTAATATCCTTTTTATACTTCAACATATTTGGAAAAATTGAAGACAACAGGAAGATATTCATGGGCGATTCCGGCTCGCTTACATTGGGATATATACTTGGAGTGTTATTGATAAAGTTTTGCATGAATAACCCACACGTCATGAGCTATAGAAAAGAATCAATGTTCCTATCCGTTACTTTATTGATAGTTCCGGTATTCGATGTCTTCAGGGTTATCATTACTCGTCTATTGCATAAAAGGAATTTATTTCAACCGGATAAGAATCATATACACCATAAATTAATGAGAATGGGGCTTAAACAACATCAGGCATTGGTTGGAATTTTGTTATTGGCATTCTTTTTTATACTATTCAACACTTTAGCAAATGGCGTTCTGAATGTTACAACGATTATTATCGCTGATATTGTTTTATATACCTTGTTACACGTTCTTATTATAGATAGGTTAATAAGACGCAGGGGGTTATCACCATTTCAGTAGTTCTAAAATTTGACGAACTTAAACACTCGGTTACCTTCTCTCAACAGCAATTTATCCTTTGAGGTTTGGAAAGTAAAAGTTACCTCCAATCCATCTATAGCATAGAACTCAAGCAAAGAAGGATCCGTAATAAGTTCATCTCCGTTTTCACGATCATATCTATATGGAGAACTTAAAACAAGCGTATTTCCATCTTTCTTATAATAATAGAGCACACGCATATAGATATCACCTTTGGTCTCCAATTGAAGGAGTTTGCTTTGGAACGACCAAAATATGTTTTTATCAAGATAATCCACTGTTCTACCTTCCGTTTCTATTGAAATCAATCGCCACGTACCTTCCAGCTCTCCGGGCGCATTATCGGTTTCAAAAGAGCATGCCGAGAAGGATAAGATAAGGAAGAATAAAAAAGGATACAAGAAAATGGTTTTGTTCATATCATCTATCAATTAAATAATCCGACCTTGGCAACTACGAATTGGAAGCCATAGTTGATGCCGCCTAAAATAGAACCGAAATCTACCCCACAGCGACCTCTCAATGTAACGCCACGCAACCAATGGCTATTTGGTTTATGAAAGCTATAAGAGGTTTCAACGAGCATACTCATATTATGTCGTTTCTTCGAGTAAGGAGCATCGTAAGTGCCCCAACCCTCCTGATAAGTGGTCAAGAAACGCCAAGTGGTAAACTCAGTCGGACGACCACTCAAACCAATATGGTAGGCAATAAAACGATTGTTGCCGATATAGATATCCCCATTCTTATCATAGATGGGCGAGAGATATAACGGATTGCCCATTACTTGCCCCCAATGCTGATAGCCGGGATAGATATAATGATTGTAGTAATCGTCCTTGCCTCCTATATGATCGGGAATTGCCGGAGTATGGTCATGATAAATGGGACCGCTCTGATACTTGGTATAGAGATATTCAAAGACGAAATCATTAATCCAATGATTGGGATTGTAATTATATTCAAAACCCAACATCCAATCCTTGACATCATAGACAAGGTATTTCTTCTTCTTACGTATTTGCCATTCATCTCCCGACCCATAGCCATCATAGTCAAGCTGGAACATGGATGAATGGTCTTCAAAGAACTTATCGGCATAGATAGAGAAACTATGCCAATCACCGCTATATTTTATCTTTGCCACCCAACTCCCCAATTGGTCTCCCTGAACATTTTTATAGGTAGATTCAATAACGTCTGAACCTCCTGGGAAAAATGCCTTCCAATAATCTTTCACGCCCGTACCTCCATCAACCTTATCTATACCTCCCATATCATTGGGGATATAAGAAGTTCCGCCAAACAAGCATACCATCTCAAGTCCTAACTCGAAAGACCATGGGCAGAACACCTCTTCATTGGCAATCTTCAGGTATCCAGCTTTAGAATGATAAAGAACATTATCGGCATATTTTGACTTTTTAGCCGTAAAATCGTGCTGCCAATTATCGTCCGTCATCACCCCATAGGCTATATGCCCCTTCAGATGAAGCCAACCATTGCCAAAGGGAAGTGTCCAATATTCTGGTAGAGCCAGACGTACTTGAGGAACGGGACGAGCATTGATACCCAAAGTTTGGGAACCGGAACTTAACGCGTTGTTTTTCAATTCCATAGGTTGCTCTTTCGCGCCAATGGTAAGCGTTCCATGCCACCATTTTCCTTCAACGTAGGCTTGTTGTATTACAATATTACTGGTATAATTGACAGGTACAGCTATATCCAATCCATATCCTATCCCCCATTTTTTAGCATTATCAACTGACAAAGGTCGTTCTATCGCACCGCGAACATAACCATTCAACTTCTCAAGCGAACTTAACCCATATTGGTTGGCATTGAGCCATAATGGGGTCTTATTTCCAGAGAAACTCCCTGATGTTTCCAACTTATATTGAATATTTTGGAAGATGGGATTTTGGGTAGAGTCGTTCACAACTTCCCTCTCGATAGAAGCTTCAACGGATAGGAAGATGAATAGTGCAATGAGTATAGAGAATAGACGATTCATGATGCAAATTATTAACATGGCAAAGATAGTAAAAAAATATAATCTGCCTATGTCTTTCCTTAAAAAGTTGGTTCGGAAAGTCAATAATTATGTGGAAATACAATTGCAAGAAAAGAATAATCAGTTTTAATATTTTTTCTTTTAAGGAAAAAGCTCTAAAGTAGTCAACTTAAATCAGGAAACTATAAAGTGTTTCATTTAGCGATTAACCCCAAATCGATGATTATGAAATAACGCTATAAGACTTCCATACGATAGCCATCATTTTTCGTAAGTACAGGTATTGCATCGCAATACCTTAGCTTTTGGATGGCAAAAGATAAGCTTTTAGAGTGCAAAAGGTAAGCTTTTGAAACGCATAATGTAAGTAACTGGTAATCAAGCTGTTTTTTATTGAAGATTTCCATTCCATTAATATACCTATCAGGTGCTTGTTTGTCCTATGGCGTGTGCGCATGATTATTCTTTTTGTTTACGAATTGAAAAGGAAAATATGCTTTCACTCAAATTGACCATTAGAAGCCAATTTAAAAGTGAATAAATCTTTAATGATTGATTTGGTTAAAGCGTAGTCAGGGGAGATATAAAAGTAAAGTAATTACTAAAAGACCGAAATGAAAGCTCGGGACTCTTTCGGAATAATCCATAAATGGCACTTCCACTTCCCGACATTTGGGCGTATAATGCTCCTTGTTTGTAAAGTTCTCTTTTTATTTCCTTCAATGCAGGATGCGAAGGAAAGATAGAGTCTTCAAAATCATTGGTCAGTATGTTTTTCCATTCACTTATTGGTTGTTGCACAGATTTTTCACAACTCATCATGGGAGTATTCGGATGAATGTTAGAAAAGGCTTCTTTAGTCGAAATTGCAATGTCAGGTTTAATAATCGCGATATGATATCCATTTAAGGAAATCTGACGTGAATCAAGAGGAGTTAATTTATCACCAATACCACTTGCGAAACATGGGGTTGAATGAATAAAAAATGCGCAATCCGCACCTAATCGAACAGCATAACCAATGAGCTGTTCCTCTTCGATATTTAATTTGAAAAAAGCATTTAAAAGTTTCAACATATATACAGCATCCGAAGACCCACCTCCTAAGCCTGCTTGCGATGGAATTCGTTTTGTAAGCTTCACGCGAATACTTGGCAAGCGAAAATCTTTTGCAAGCAGTTTGAATGCTTTAACTATCAAATTTTCTTGCGGAGTGCAATCGAGTTTATCTCCATTTTCTTCCAAATAACATTCCGGATTGGCAGAATACTGTCCGACATCAATTAGTTCCAAAGTGTCGCACAAAGGAACAGGATAGAATACTGTCTCAAGATTATGGTAACCGTCATTACGCTTGCCCACTATGTTTAATCCTAAATTTATTTTGCAACATGGATGCAGTATCATAACTATATATTAATTTATAATGTGATGCAAAGATAGAAAACTTAACGTATTATGGTGGTTAGATTTAAAGATTTTTTGTAATTTTGTGGCGTTATGCCTGAAAAGAAAAGTTCAACATCAAAAAGGACCGGTCGCCGTCAACAAGCGACAATCGATACGTCATTTGGTCATCTTCAACCACAAGCAGTTGATATAGAAAAGGTTGTGTTAGGCGCATTAATGATAGATAAAGATGCGTTTACCGTTGTATCTGAAATTTTGAGACCGGAGACATTTTATGAGCCTCGACATCAAAAGATATATGAGGCTATTCAATCTCTGAACTTGCAACAAAGACCGGTTGACATTATGACTGTCGCGGAGGAATTGCGACATAAAGGAAATTTAGATGATATAGGGGGACCAACCTATATTGTCGAATTAAGTTCTCAAGTAGCTTCCTCAGCACACATAGAATATCATGGGCATATTCTTGCACAGAAGTTCTTGGCGCGCCAACTCATTCAATTTGCCTCGATGATTGAAACTGATGCGTTTGATGAGACAGTTGATATTGATGAATTAATGCAAAAAGCCGAGGGCAATCTTTTTGAGCTTTCTCAAAAAAACATGGCGCAAGATTATACACAGATTGACCCAATTGTGAAACAAGCGCACGAACTGTTGCAAAAAGCCGCATCAAATAAAGATAACGGAGGACTAACCGGTGTACCTACCGGATATAAGAAGCTCGATGAGATAACGGCAGGATGGCAATTATCCGACCTTGTCATCATTGCCGGACGTCCGGCAATGGGTAAGACTTCTTTTGCTTTGAGTTTAGCAAAGAATATAGCCATTGATAACCGTTTGCCATTGGCATTCTTCTCACTTGAGATGAATAATGTTCAATTAGTTAATCGACTGATTTCAAACGTATGTTCCATACCGGGTAATAAGATATTGAGCGGACAACTTACACCGGATGAGTGGGAGCGTTTCGACAATAATATCAGGAAAATGGATGGTGCCCCATTTTATGTCGATGACACACCGGGGTTGTCTGTTTTTGAGTTGCGTACAAAGGCACGGAGGCTTGTGAGAGAACATGGTATCAAGATACTGATGATCGACTATCTACAATTGATGAACGCCAATGGAATGAAATTCTATAGTCGTCAGGAGGAAGTATCAACTATCAGTCGCTCACTGAAAAGTTTAGCTAAAGAATTGAATATTCCTATCCTCGCATTGTCTCAATTAAATCGTACGGTCGAACAACGTGATGGAATAGAAGGTAAAAGACCCCAGTTAAGCGACTTGCGAGAATCCGGGGCAATTGAACAAGATGCGGATATGGTACTTTTCGTGCATCGACCGGAATACTATCACCTTTATCAAGATGAAAAAGGGAATGACCTTCACGGCATGGCACAGATTATCATTGCCAAACATCGTAAAGGCGCAACAGGTGATGTTCTCTTAAATTTCCGAGGCGAATATACCCGATTCTCAAATCCAAACGAAAACGATTATTTAACTTCTCCACTTAATTCGGAAAACAATTTCGAAGGAGAGATAATTGGGAGTAAGATGAACGATGACCCATTTCCTGCCCCACCTAAAAATGGCAAACCGGATTTTTAAAGTCATAGCTTAAGGATGAGTTGGTAGGGTGTGTCGGTAAAGATATCAAAGGGTGAGTTTTCTGATGCAAGAGGATAAAAATACTATATACCCCGCTATGCTTCTACTATTGTTCGACTTTTTTCTTCTATTTAATAGACTTTTTTTGTCCAACTCGGTGATTTTATGTAAATTTGCCCTAAAATATTATCGTTAATACGGAAATGAGACAACTAAAAATCACACAGATGATAACCAATCGTAATGGAAGCTCTCTGGATAGATACCTTCAAGAGATTGGACATCAGGATCTCATTTCTACAGACGAGGAAGTCGAACTCGCTCAAAGAATCAAGAGGGGAGACCAAAAGGCACTTGAGAAACTAACGAAGGCTAATTTGAGGTTCGTTGTATCGGTTGCGAAACAATATCAAAACAACGGATTGTCGTTATTAGATTTAATTAACGAGGGAAATCTCGGACTGATCAAAGCAGCAAAGAAATTTGACGAAACAAGAGGGTTTAAGTTTATTTCTTATGCGGTATGGTGGATACGTCAGAGCATCATGCAAGCAATAGCAGATCAAAGCAGATTAGTGAGAATTCCCATCAACCAGTCCGGTACAGTAAAAAGAATTCAAAAGGCTTATGACAAATTTGAACAAGAGAATGGAAGAATGCCGAGCGTTGACGAGATTGCCGATGATATAAATCTTCCTCAAGACAAAGTTGAAGAAGCGATGAATGTTGAACATTCTCACATTTCAATAGACGCACCTCTGAACAGCGATGGCACCAAATTAATCGACGTGTTGCCTAACAAAAACCTATTACCGACTGACATACAACTGATCGAAGAAGGACTATATAAAGAGATTAAAAGAGCTTTGCAAAGGCTAATGCTTAAAGAGCAGATTATTGTTAAGGCTTTCTATGGTATAGATCAAAAAGAAATGTCTTTGGAAGAAATTGGTGAAAAAACGAACTTGACACGCGAGCGTGTAAGACAAATAAAAGAGAAGGCAATAAGCAAACTGAGAACTAACAATTCAAGTGAAGAACTGAAATCATATTTAGGACAATAAATTACATAAAATGAAAATATACAAACTTATTCTATTCGTCCTCCTTTTTTTAGGAGTAACAACCACCGGGACTGCAAAAGGCTATATCAAGACACATGTTTATATGTTTGGGGTAGCTGCATCATTTAATGACTCTACGGTATATTTTACGGATATTCAACATGTAGAAGTATATCTGGTTGATAACCGGACACATTTCCTCGTAAACCGAGATGACTATGCCTATCAATTAAAGAACTATCTTCAAAACACGAAAGAGAATAGACATCCGACATGCTTGGTGGTGTTTGCCGAGACAGAGAAAAAAGCCATGAAAAAGTATGTTAAGATGCAAGCGAAATATACAAAGACGAAAAGAAGATATATAGTAAATGGCATCAGCTCTAAACTTTTCAGTTTTTCAACCGTTGCCCCGGATGCAGAACAAATAATTGTTAATGACAAAAAATTAAAAAACCAGGCAAGCACAGAGTTATAATCTTAACCAACATACTTCAAATGGTAGCATATGACTTTAGAATAGCAGAGCTAAGTGTTCGCATAAAATTTCAGAAAACAGATGTAAACGATATACATTTGTTACCTTCATTTCGACCATTCCTGACGAACTCTATAGATAATGAAATATTATTCCAACTGACGGTAGATGATACATTACAACCTGCCACTAAAGAAGAGAGGGAGAGAATTAGAACATTTGATACCGGAAATGGCGATACGATAGTGGACAAACTGCCGAATGGAGGATATCAATACATCATCAAGAATGTTGAGAATGCCGATTGCTGTTTGCTTCAGACAAACAAAGATTTCACAGAATGCAAGTGCGCATTAAACGGTCATCACAACATGAGAATGTTCGGATTGAATAATGCGCTTATGCTCATATTCGCATTTGCCGGAGCTCGAAAAAACACGTTGCTTATCCATGCCTCATTGGTTAGAAACAATGGATTCGGCTATGCGTTTATCGCTAAAAGTGGCATCGGGAAATCCACACATGTAAGTATGTGGCTGAGGTATATGCCGGGAAGCGATTTGATGAATGACGACAACCCCATTATCAGGATCATTGATAATGAATTATGGATTTTTGGAGGTCCGTGGAGTGGTAAAACACCTTGCTATAGGAATGTGAAAGCGAAGTTAGGAGCAATCACCAGAATTGATAGGGCGAAAACAAATTCGATAGAAAAGCTAAAACCCGTTGAAGCCTTTGCATCCATTCTTCCCTCTTGTTCAAGTATGAAGTGGGATTCTGACATTCATAATGCTATTTGTGATACAATTACGAAAATTGTAGAAACCACCGGAGTTTATACACTGCATTGTTTACCTAATGAGGAAGCTGCACAAGTTTGCTTCCGCACCATATCAAAAACCAGTGATGTCTGAAAAACCATTATCCAAATCAGAATTACTATTAAGCAATGCAGAGTTACTACCAGAAATTGTAAAGCTGCTTAATGAGGGACACACAGTAACGCTAAAGCTCAAGGGAAAATCCATGCGCCCATTTTTGGAAGACAACAGAGACATGGCGTTGCTAACCAAACCGAAACAAATAGAAGAAGGAGAGCCGGTGCTGGCAGAGATAGAACCGGGACATTATGTGCTCCACCGCATTGTTAAACTAAGAGGTGAAAATATAACTTTACTGGGAGATGGAAATCTTACTCCCGAACATTGCACAAAACAAAATGTTGTGGGTACAGTAATTGGATTTTACCGCAAAGGCAGGACAGAGCTCGACAAAATCGATGGTAAGAAGTGGAAGACATATAGCTATATTTGGATGCATCTCTACCCTATAAGAAGATATATACTGGCACTCTACAGAAGAATATGGATTCCATTGTTTGGTGCTATATAATAATAAAAAAAGATTAACAAAATTATGAAAGCAAAAAAAGGTTTCAATCTCCGTCAGGTATGCGGAGAATATATTATTGTTTCAGAAGGTGAAAATAATATTGATTTCAGCAGTATCATCTCAATGAACGAGAGTTCTGCATTCCTTTGGCAGGAAGTTCAAAAAATGGAGTCTTTCACCATTGATGATTTGGTGAGGAAAACGACTGAACAATATGATGTTGAAGATGAAACTGCTCGACATGATATTATCGAGCTTGTGGCACAATGGGGGAAATCAGGTATTATTGAAGGCTTTGATATTCCGGAAACAGAAAAAGGTGGAGAGTCTGAAGTATCACCAAGCAATAATGAAAGTTCATTAAAAAAACAACCGGACAACAAGAAAAAAAGCCTATTTAAAAGATTATTTAAAAACTAATCAGCACATAAGAATTAGTATTCAAACAATTGTAATTTTGAAACCAACAAATTATAAATTCTAATATGAAAGCATTACTTCTATCTGTTCTGGCATTGGGAATAACACTCACGACAGACGCACAAACTATCTTCAAGGCAAACTTTAACCAAGGAGACACAACCATCTATCAGTCTAAATCTAATTTAAAAATCAACGCTCCCATGGGAGGGACACAAGAAATTGCCATAAAACTCAATCAGCGGTATGTTGTTCTACATAAAAACAACTCAGGATATCGCTTGGAATTCACAATCACAAAGGTAGAGTATGAGGGAAACAAAGAATTGAAAGACCAAATGAATGATGTCATATCCAAGTATTTCTATAATATTCCGATGATCTATATAACCAACCTTGACGGAAAGATCACCAAAATTGAAAATTATGATGAAGCTGTAGGAAAAGCAAGCAAGAATGCCATCGCTGACATAGAGGAACTATATAAGAAAAACCCTAATATAGAAGCGGTGATGCCAAAAATAAAAGCAATCATGGCAATCAGTGAACAACTTTCAGAAAAAAACCTTATAGAGGATATAAACTCTAACACATTTTTCTATTATTACGGCAAAATACTGAAAACCGGAGACAAAGAAGAAAGAAAATTCCCACAGGGCATCAAAGGCATAACGACATACACCGTAACAACAACTTCTGACGAAACACAATTACATTGCACAAGCAAGAGCAATATGACTGAAAAGGATGTAAAACAGATGATTATAGGAAATATGAAGAAAACGGGACTGGGAGAAGAGGTTACATCCCAAATAGAAAATAACTGGGGGCAAATGCAGAGCATGGGCATGACAACTCTAACCTTTAATTCAGACGAAGACTACACGTTTCTTCCTTCCGGTTGGATGACAGATTATGCCTCAAACAGCACAGCCAAGGTAATGGGAATGAATATGCAGTTTGACCTCAAGACAAAGATAGTCTCAAAAAATTGGTAAGCAGTATCTAACCGTCTCATATTTACACAGTTCAAAACTTCTAAGTAGTCTCGCCCTTAAAAAGTAAACAACCTATTGATTACCAACAAAATAACTTCTTTATAATTATAAATAAGCATATTCCCTTGAGTTAGCCGAGGTATTGAAAACGCAAAAATCCTTCCCGGCGATATGGGAAAAGTTCAATAATGTCCTAAATTTTCTTTATTCATCTATCCAAAGCTTAGCTTTCACTTTCCAAAAGCTAAGCTTTTGCAATTGAAAAGGTCATGAATTGGAATGCAAAAGCTAAGCTTTTAAATCAAGATTAATATCATCCTGATTATCAATAGATTAAGAGACATATTCCCAATGCGGCTTTTGTAATATAATTTCGTGGTGATGGTCGGGACGAATGTTCACTATCAAGCGTTTGTTTATCATCACCTGAATGCGAATTGGAGGGGTGAGGAGATTGGCGCTATTCTCAGCATTGGAATAAAATATGCCAAATCTCATGGTTGTATGCTTACAAAGAAAAGGTAACTTGCACACTTTTTAGAAATAGTAGCATGCCCGGATAGAGCGGAAGCCTCGAACCTCATTTGTCGAAAAATAGGAAAAATGATGTTTTGAAGGTTAATTGTTCATATTGAGTTGTATGAAACTTCCATCCATAGAGATTTCTTCTTCATTCAATAAGTTCCTAAGTGTGTCTTTTAAATAATCGGCATCAGTGTCTGCGGTTCTTATTGATTTCAGTTCAGTAATCAAATGTTTCTCTCCATCAGACAATAGGGTTAGGATTTGTTCTTTGGGGCTTATCCGCATGTCAGGATGTTTTTCGGTCTGATGTTCGAGACAAACATCGCATTGACAACAATCTTCTGATTTTATTTCCCCAAAATACTTCAGCAACTGTCGGCTTCTGCACACTTTTCCATTTTGCGCATAGCTGATTATAGCCATGATACGAGCAACAAATCGTTCCTTGCTGTCTTCGTAAACATTCTTATTGAGGATGATATCTTTCCCGTCTTCTCTGTCTTTTGTGTATCGTATCAGTGGAATGTCCTTTCTTGGAATGAAATCAATGATTCTTTTTTTTGCCAAATTCTGTAATGTCAGATACGTTTGGTTGTGATCTAAACCGGCTTCTTCCGCCACATGTCCCTCGTCAATGAAGGAATAGTCCGTGAACAGACCTCCATAATTTCTGAGTAAGGAAATGATAATTTTGTTCTCATAACCTGAAAGCGAGCTGAGTTTGTAAAGATCCTCTCGTCCTAACAAGAAATGCACTTTGGCTTTGGTGTCAGGGTCAGGTTCGTATTCTATGTATCCTGCTCTTCTGAGAAGATGTAGCGCGGAGTTGACGCGTATGGGGAAATGCTTGAATGCGACGCAGAATTTATCTATCGGGAATTCAAATGTCATGTCGTGTCCGCTGCCCACTCCTATCTGATAAAAATAGGCCAAATGTTCATATACCTGTCGTATATATTCCTTGGGTGGGAATGTGTCGTCTATTCTTTTCCTCAATATGTTTTCATCGTGAGCCGGCGTATAGAGCAGTATGGCGTATGATTTGTTTCCGTCCCTTCCCGCACGCCCTGCTTCTTGAAAATATTCTTCAATTGAATTTGGGAAATCAACATGAATGACAAGGCGGACATCGGGCTTGTCTATACCCATTCCGAAAGCATTGGTCGCCACCATCACCCTCACTTCACTCTTTTGCCATTTGGTTTGCCGTTTGTCTTTTATCGTAGGTTCCAAGCCGGCATGATACCATGTTGCAGATATGTTGTTATTCAGAAGCAGAGTTGCTAATTCTTTTGTACGCTTTCGGCTTCTGCAATAAATGATGGCTGTGCCTTTTACCGATTGCAGTATGTGAAGCATCTCATTGAACTTATCTTCGGTTTTTCGCAGAACGTAAGCAAGGTTCTTACGTTCGAAACTCATTTTGAAAACATTCTCTTCCCTAAATTCCAACTGTTGCTGGATGTCTTTTATAACCGCCGGAGTAGCGGTCGCGGTTAGGGCAAGTATGGGTGAGTTCGGAACAAGTCTTCTTATTTTCGCTATGTTGAGATAAGCCGGGCGAAAGTCATAGCCCCATTGACTGATGCAGTGGGCTTCATCCACTGTTATGAAACTTATCTTGATGTGCTTGAGCTTTGCCTGGAAAAGATCTGATGACAATCGTTCCGGAGAGATATATAAAAGTTTGATGCTTCCGAAAATACAGTTTTCGAGTGTGGTAACAATTTCATTGCGCGACATTCCGGAATGGATGGTGGCTGAGAGAACACCCTGTTTTTTGAGATGATCTACTTGATCCTTCATTAGCGAAATGAGTGGTGTTATGACGATGCAAACCCCTTTCTTCGCCAATGCTGGTATTTGGAACGTTAGCGATTTGCCGCCACCGGTGGGCATGAGACCAAGCGTATCTTTTCCCAGACCGATGCTTTCAATAACTTCTTTCTGAATGCCCCGGAAGTCAGGATATCCCCAGTATTTGTGGAGGATATCCTTATAAGTCAATTTCTCTTGTTTACTCACTGATTTCGGCTCAATCTTCTTCAGACGGTCTGATGCCTTCTATTTGCAGCTGTACCGCTCCCCGCTTGAAAATATTGTCTTCTATCGTATAAGCAATGTCGAAAGAACGTTTTGATTTTATGTAGCGCGCCGACTCACTCTGTCCGAACGCGATGCCGTTCATGACATTGTTTGATTTGGAATCGACAAGCTCCAATTTGATGTGTTCCTGTTCGCGACCCACAACCTTACTCGTTCCGAAATCAAACACGTTTTTTGTGCAGAAGAGTGGCTTGGGATTTCCGGGTCCAAAGGGTGCGAAACGCTTCAAGTCATTATGAAGTTTCTTCGTGATGTCTTTGAAGTCGATTATTGCATCGATATCAAGAGTTGGTTCTGTTTGTTCGGGGAGAATATGCTCATCTACATATTTCTGTAGTCTGTCCCTGAAAGCCTTTACATCTTCCCAATTGAGTGTCAGTCCGGCGGCGTAGGTATGTCCGCCAAAATTGATTAATAAATCGCTGCAACTTTTTATGGCTGAATAAATATCAAATCCTGCTACACTGCGCGCCGAACCGGTTGCCAATACACCATCTTTTGTGAGTACGATAGTCGGGCGACAATATATTTCCGTTAGCCGGGAAGCAACAATACCTATCACACCTTTTTTCCAATTCTCATCGTACAGTACGATACTGTTTTGATGTTTTTGACTTTCCAGACGTTCCACGATTTGGTTTGCCTCATCAGTCATTTGGCGATCAACATCTTTTCGCTTTTCGTTGTATTCATTGATGTGTTTTGCTTCCAATAACGCACTGGGCAAGTCGCGTTCCACCAATAAATTCACACTCTCACATCCGTTTTCCATTCTTCCGCTTGCGTTAATTCGTGGACCTATCTTGAAAATGATGTCGCTCATGGAAAGTTCCCTTCCGCTCAGACCGCAAATGTCAATAATCGCTTTCAGACCGATACTCGGATTTTGGTTGAGTTGCTTCAATCCGTGAAAAGCCAAAATGCGGTTTTCTTCTACTACCGGTACCAAATCAGCTGCTATGCTAACCGCGCAAAAATCGAGTAAGGGGATGAGCCGTGAAAAAGGAATGTTGTTATTTTTAGCGAAAGCCTGCATGAATTTAAAACCAACTCCACACCCACACAATTCCTTGAATGGGTATGTGTCATCGGGACGTTTGGGATTTAAGATAGCGGTAGCAGGAGGTAGATCATCATCCGGCACATGATGGTCGCAAATAATGAAATCTATTCCCAATCCTTTGGCATACATAATCTCCTTGTTTGCCTTAATGCCACAATCAAGTATGATTATCAACCTTACATTTGTATCTTTGGCATAGTCTATTCCCTTTTTGCTTACGCCATATCCTTCTTCGTAACGGTCAGGGATATAGTAGTCTATATTTGAATAGAATTGTCTTAAAAATTTATACACCAATGCTACAGCCGTACAGCCGTCCACATCATAGTCGCCGTAAATCATGATACGTTCTTTCCTTCCCATGGCATCGTTCAGACGATCAACGGCTATATCCATGTCCTTCATAAGGAATGGATTGATAAGGTCGGATAATTGAGGACGAAAAAACCTCTTTGCCGCACTCTCGGTATTGATACCACGCTTGATTAACAGGGATGCCAATGTAGGACTCATGCTGAGTTTTTCTCCCAATTCTTTAGCTGCGTTTGTCTGTTCAGATGTAGATGGTGTGTAGTTCCATTTGAAATGCATTTTAATTGTTTTTTAATATGCGGTAAAGGTACAAAAAAAAAGCGTAAGTCTGTGTAGATTTACGCTTTTTTAATTTCTGCTTGATAATCCTCTTTTAAGTTAGGGTTATCAGAGAAGAATGAGTTTTTATGCTGTTAAAGCCCCATCTTCTTGCGGAGATTTTCGGGGATGGCATTCTTATTCACCATGAAGTCCATCGTGTTCGCAGCGATGAAATTCTTGGTCATGTACCATACGCCTTTGTATTCGCCTGTTTCGCCCCATGAATTCTTAACCATATAGTATTCTTTACCATTCTGGTCTTTCGCGATACCGAAAATCAACATACCATGGTCATCTGTAAGTTCCCAGTTGTCGAAACGCTCTTGACGCATTTCTTGTGTTGGAGTAACTTCTGGTACGTTCATGCCAAGCTCATCAATGATGTTGCGCTTCTTGGCTGCTGAAAGTCCCAACCATCTTGCCATATCGCTGCCTTTCATGGTTTCTACCTTCTTGCCATCAACCATATAAGCCAATCCATTGCGTGTGAAGCCCGGTTCGCTAACGTCACCACCCCAAGCAATGCAATAGCCATTCATTACAGCATTGTCTATGATTTGCATCATTTCGTCCATTGGAACGTTATGAGACTGTGGATTGCGCCAGTTGTCCTGTACTTCTACCGCAAATGTAGAATAGAATGGGTGGTGTGTGTAAGATGTAACTGTTACATAGTCATCCCAATTCAGTCCAAGACTTGCAGCAAATGACATGGGAGTGTATTCCTTTCCTTCATATATGAACTTCTCCGGACATTTACCCAGATAAGAATCGAGGATAGCTTGAAGTCCCGGTTTCCACTGACCGGAGATCTTGCTTGCCTTGTTGGTAGCAACAGCGTTTACGTAAGGCTCCATTACCGAGAAGAATTCGTTAAAGTTGTAGAGGGAGTCGCCCGTAAGTGAGCCGGGGAAAGGCATGATGCCCTCGGGACAGATACCATAATTCTTCATGCAGTACAGTGGGTCATAGCAAGAACCCCCTTGTGCAAATTGAGCATCGCCGTGCATGCGTACAACGGTTATGGCACGATCCATGTAAGTCTTGTTGGCTACGAAACTTTCGCAAAGGTCGTATGTCTTACCGGTTTTCTTCAGAATTTCTGCTTCAAAATAAGATAAAGTTGAATAATCCCAGCATGTACCTGAACGATTTTGGTCTTTAATACTGGTGATTGGATTTTCTTTGATTACAGTGAAAACCGGTTTGTTGTTGTTTTTCTTTGCATCCTTTTTGGGTGCCGCGTTCACGCTTGTCGCAAAAATCGCGAGCAATGCGAATACAAAAATTTTTCTCATAATTCTTAAATTTACCGGAATGTCAATTTTAGGAATAGCTTATCCGGTTGGTTAAAAATGTTGTTTAATTGATTATTATTGATTTGTTGTTTAATTCCGTTTATGTTTCTATCGGAAATCAAGCGTTCATGAATGCCTCAATGTCCTTTGGATGATAAGGAATGAGTTCTTTTCCGATAAACCGGCAACCATCTTTTGTGATGAGTAAGTCGTCCTCTATGCGGATGCCACCGAAGTCTTTGTATGTTTCGAGTTTATCGAAGTTAAGGAATTCCGCACAATGTTTCTTTTCTCGCCATTCGTCTATCAATGCGGGGATGAAGTAAATACCGGGCTCATCAGTTACCACAAAACCTTCTTGCAACCTACGCCCCATTCGAAGTGCGTTAGTTCCGAATTGTTCCAAGTTGGGGCGCGTCTCTTCATCAAAGCCCACGTAAATCTGCCCGAGTGCCTCCATATCGTGTACGTCCATGCCCATCATGTGTCCAAGTCCATGTGGCAAGAACATAGCGTGTGCGCCTGCTGCCACGGCAGCATCAGTGTTTCCCTTGGCAAGTCCGAGTTCTTTCATGCGATCAAAAATGATGCGACATACGGCAAAGTGTACATCAGCGTACTTCATGCCGGGTTTTGCCAATTGTAATGCAGCATCGTGGCATTCCACAACCACATTATAAATATCTAATTGTCTTTGCGTAAACTTTCCATTAACAGGGAAAGTTCGTGTATTATCTGAACAATAATGGTTCAGAGTTTCACCTCCACAATCGCAAAGTACCAATCTTCCGGCTTGTAACTCTGCCATGGAAGGATTACCGTGCATGATTTCTCCGTGTTGGGAGAAGATGGTTGGGAATGAAACCATTGCGCCATAAGAATTGGCGACTCCATCCACATTGCCGGCTACAAACTTCTCGGTTAGTCCCGGTTTTGTTAGGCGCATTGCCGTAGTGTGCATCTTGTAGCCGATAACGGCTGCACGTTCCAATTCTTCTATCTCTTCAGCCGTTTTCGTCGAACGCATCTTTACAATTGCGTGAATCAGCTCCAAACTTGCGGCTTCTTTTTGTTTATTGGGATGGATTCCGAGCAAATCGGATATTTGTATCTTGATGTCTGAGCGATAGGGCGGAAGGAAATGAATTTTCCGTTGCGCTTTCTGTGCTTTATCGCAAATGCTTTTAAGTTCTGCCATAGGAGCGGAATTAGCAACCCCTACTTGCTCACCGAGTTCCCTTACGGTATCTACACCTCCAAACCACACGATGTCTTCAATGTCGATATCATCGCCGATGAGCATTTCCTTATTCTCATCAATGTCTATTACACCTACAAGCCCATCTCTTTGTTGTCCAAAATAATACAAGAAAGAGGAGTCCTGACGGAAAGGAGAGTAATTATTGGCAGGTGAATTAACTGCCGATTCGTTGTTCCCGAATAAAATAATCACGCCGCTTTTTACGAGCTTTTTCAGCTCGGCGCGACGGTTGATGTACGTTTTTTTGCTAAACATATAGGTTTTGGTTGATTGTTTAGTTGCAAAGATAATGAAATTTCCATCAAAATCATTAACTTTGCATTGTATTTTACAAGATTTTTATGGAAATAAATCAAAATACGGGTTTAGTCTTAGAGGGAGGCGGTATGCGCGGCGTATTTACTGCCGGCGTATTGGATGCTTTTATGAAATATGGATTGTATTTTGATTATGTTGTAGCAGTCTCTGCCGGAGCATGCAACGGTTTATCATACATCAGCAAGCAGCCTCGACGTGCACGTGTTTCTAACATTGAGATGTTGTCAAAATACAACTATATCGGTCTGCGGCATCTTGTAACACAAGGTTGTATTTTTGATCCCGACCTACTGTACCATCGGTTTCCTTTTGAATTGGTACCTTTTGATTACGATACCTTTTTCAAAAGAGTAAATAATGGTTGTGTTTTCGAAATGGTAACAACCAATTGCAATACCGGTAGGAGTGAATATTTGCAGGAATGCAGCGGAGATCGTCACAGGCTGAATGAACTGGCTCAAGCTTCCAGCAGTCTTCCGTACGTTAGCAAGATCGTGATGATAAATGGTGTTCCCATGTTGGATGGTGGTATTGTTGATTCCATTCCGTTGCAGCGTTCCATAGCTACCGGTCATCGTACCAATGTCGTAATTTGCACTCGGAACAAAGGTTGGCGCGATAATGGAAAAGACCTTAAACAGCCAAAGTTTATCTATAAGAATTATCCTCGCTTGCGAGTTGTTTTAAGCCATCGCTTGAAAACATACAATCGTCAGTTGGATATGATTGATGAGTATGAGTCCAGAGGAGAAATATCAGTCATTCGTCCTGAGAAGCCCATTGTTGTAGGGCGAATGGAAAAAGACATAAGAAAGTTGGATGACCTATATACCGAAGGATTCCAATTAGGTGAGCGATTTATTATGGATAATGAAATTTAACCTTGAAATCAATGGTTAGGCGTCATTATTACAACACTTCGTTAATTCTCATGTAAGCGTTTGAAAATGAGATAGAGTTAATTAACAGAGTGTTGTCAGATATTAGAAAATCTCATTTTAACAAGTCGGGGCGCAATTTGCGCGTACGTTCCATGGCTTGGTCAAGTTCCCATTGTCTTATTTTGGCTTCGTTGCCACTCAACAGAATTTCAGGTACATCCCAACCTTTATAGCTGCGAGGGCGTGTATAGATGGGAGCTGACAATAAATCGTCTTGAAAACAATCCGATAAGGCACTTTGTTCATCTCCTATCACGCCCGGTACTATTCTTACGACAGCATCGGCTATAATCGCCGCGGGCAACTCGCCTCCGGTAAGCACATAATCGCCCACGGAGATTTCTCTTGTTATCAAGTGGTCCCTAACCCTTTGGTCTATGCCTTTGTAATGTCCTGCCAATATTATGATGTTGCCACCAAGCGAAAGTTCGTTGGCTATTTTTTGTGTGAAAGACTCGCCATCGGGGGATGTAAAAATGACTTCATCGTAGCTTCTTTCTTCTTTCAGGGCACTGATGCAGCGATCTATTGGCTCTATCTGCATAACCATGCCTGCTTGCCCCCCAAAGGGATAATCATCAACGCGTCGCCACTTGTCAAGGGTGTAGTCGCGAAGATTGTGCAATCTGATTTCTGCCAATCTTTTTTTTTCGGCTCTTGCCAAAATGCTTTCATGAACAAAACCTTCCAGCATCTCCGGCAATACGGTAATGATGTCTATTCTCATATTTATCGACAAAGTTACCAATTATTTTACAATATTATTTACTCCTTGGGATTTTTTTGTAACTTTGCCACCGTTTTTCAATATAATTCTTAAAAACTCATGAGAAAAATCTTTTCCCTCGCCATCTTTATGGCTGCTTTTGTAAATGTGCAAGCTCAAGACATACAGTTGCATTATGATTTGGGGCACAATTTGTACGACAACTTGGACAATCGCCCATCAGTAACCACTACTTTGGAAATGTTCAAGCCCGACAAGTGGGGTTCAACCTATCTTTTCACGGATATAGACTATAAGAATGATGGCGCGACAGGAGCTTATTGGGAAATTTCCCGCGAATTCCATCTTACCAAAGACAAAAGATGGGCTGCTCATGTTGAATATAACGGGGGTGCGGCGACAGGAGAACTGCTTGATGGATATTATGGAAATCGCTTCCAACATGCATTTCTTGCGGGTGGAGCGTGGAATTGGGCTTCTCACGACTTTTCAAAAACGTTCAGTGTGCAGCTGATGTATAAATACTATTTTAAGAACGGACACACCGGAACACATCCATTCAACGGATTCCAATTGACTGAAGTTTGGGGACTTACTTTTGCGAAAGGCAGATGTTCATTCAGTGGCTTTTGCGATGTGTGGTATGATCCTAACGTAAACGGAAAACTCATTTTGCTCTCAGAGCCACAGTTTTGGTTTAACATGAATACATTAAAAGGATGGGACAAAATAAATCTTTCGCTTGGTTCTGAAGTTGAGATTAGCAATAACTTCGTGTGGGATAATAAGGGGCGGAACAATAGATTTTATGCCATTCCCACCATTGCCGCCAAATGGACATTTTAATTCGAAGCTGCCATTAAGCTGTCAATCCACGTAGCTTCGGCAATCCACCCGAGACAAATCACATCGTGTTGTTATCTCTCAGAGTTTCGGGCGATTGCTGTTTCGTTTACGAGTGGAAAATTGCACTTGTCAGTACAGAGGATATGTCCAGCCAATAATAGTTGGACTATCGTTGTCCACCGATGCTTAATCGTGCCATCCATCGGATTATATTTGTAAAAACTTGCGCATCAAATTATAAGAGCTTAGCTTTTGACTTTTAAAAGCTAAGCTTTTGAACAGCAAAAGCTTAGCTATTGCATCGCAAAAGCTAAGCTTTTAAAATGCCATGTGTAAGTAATTGATAATCAAACTCTAATTTTTAGCCTTCACTGACCTGTAAATTTTGTGATTCATGCTGGAAAGATAGCTGCGTTGTCGTAGGCTAAGTGAGTGAAAAAACGAGGGTTTCTTTCTGCAATGTGCCGGCTATCACTATTTAACAAAGTCTTCCACAAATTTGTCTTCTGAGATAATCGGAATATTAAGTTGTTTTGCTTTTTGATTTTTTCCAGAAAGGCTGTCAATATCGTTATTGATAAGGAAATTGGTTGATTTGGAGATGCTGCCAACCACCTTGCCACCCTGACTTTCGATGTAGGCTTTAAGCTCATTTCTGTTCTTGTAATGATGAACATCGCCCGTTACCACGAAGGTTAGTCCTTCGCAACGCATGCCTTTAGGGATAGATTCGGATTGCGAAATAATGAGTTCCGGCAGCAAGTCATCGAGTATCATGCGATTGTTTTCATCTTTCATCCATTTGACGAAACTCGAACTTTTCTCAGGACCAATGCCGTCTATTATGGAAAAAACCATAGAATCGGTTGTCGCTCTCGCGGTTTGGATGAGTTCATTCAACGAATACTCGGAGAGCAAACGAGCGCAGACATCTTTTCCAACCAATGGGATGTTGAGCGCAAAAAGCAATTGTCGGGCTTCAACAGCTCGTGCTTTTTCAATGGCTCTTAATAAGTTAGAAACACTTTTGTTGCCAAATCCATCCATGAAACGCAGTTTGTTGGCATAATCATTTAAGTGGAACAGGTCGGCATATTCGGAAACCCATCCGAGGTTGATGAATTTTTGTAGGGTTTGTTCTGACAATCCATCAATGCTGATTCCTTCTTTCGAGACGAAGCGTGCAAATTTTTTCAACTGCTTCGCCGGACAATTCACGTTGGTGCAATGGAGTGTTTTCGTTCCGCTGTTTTCACTTTCTTTCACTTCTGTTTCTGCTTTACAAACAGGGCATGTGTCGGGAATGGTAAAGACTCCCTTTCTCTCCTTCACCTGAATGACTTTCGGGATAATCTTATTGGCTTTGATAACAGAGAGAAGCGACCCTTTACCGCCAATCCCCAGACGTTCGCATTCCGAGATGTTGCAGAGGCTTGCTCGTTTCACGGTTGTCCCTTCTAAATCCACCGGATTGAATACTGCGACAGGCGAGATGGTAGAGGCTGCGCATGACCATTCAATATGGTCGAGTTGCGTTTCCACACTTTCGTCCTGCCACTTGAAAGCATACCCCGCACGCGTGGCATGATGTCCGGTGATGCTTCCTCCGGCGGCATATTCCGTATCGTCAAACGAGACGACAAGTCCGTCGACAGGATAGGGATTGATGCGATGGGTTACAAGTTCCGTCCATTTGTTTACCACCTTATTAATATTGTCGGTAGAAGGGGCTTTTATCAGTTCGTGCTCAACAGTATTGAATTTATTTGCTTCCAAAAACTCCATGCGTTCTCCCCATGACCTTATATCTTTCTCACAATATACCAACGTGAAAGGTATCCATCTGATTTTTCGTTCCTTCACTTCGTTTATTTCTTTCAGGGTCAGAGATCCGGAAGCCAAGTTGCGCGGGTTGGCATATTCCTCATCTGCCTCCATGTTGAATTGTTCAAAATCGGCATAACTGATTACGGCCTCTCCTCGAATTACAACATGTCCTTTCTCCGCAATGGCAGGGTTTATACCCTTGATGGCAGGGGCAAGATGAGTAATGTTCGTACCAATATGCCCATTGCCGCGAGTTACCACTTTGGTGAGTTGTCCGTTGTCGTAGGTAACGACCAGTGTCAGCCCATCGAGTTTCCACGAAATCCATATCGGTTTTCCTTCAGCCCACTTCGCCAGTTCTTCCGTCTTCTTGGTTTTCGCCAACGAGAGTGCCGCAAACTCATGTTGTTCTTTCGCTCCTGCTAAGTTGTCAGCACTCACGTTTGAGGTAGGAGAATCCGGTAAGACAATGCCGGTTTCCCTTTCCAATTCCTTGAGTTCATCGAAGGCTGCATCCCATTCATGGTCAGACATGATTTCACTCCGTCCGTTGTAATAGGCGTCAGACGCTTTGTTCAGCCTCGTTACGAGAGATTGCATTCGTAGTTCTTGTTCGCTTTGCATAATCATAGAAATTAATTGAAGTCGTTATGGGCAGAGGTATTTAATAAATGGTGTATGTTCCACCATCGCTATCACAATATTTCCGCAATAAATCTTGAATAAATTCTGCATTGTCCCTTACGGCTTTTTCATTTCCATCGTACCCATTGATGAGGACTACAAGGTGCGATGTGTCAATGGCTATCTTTGTGCGCTCGTTGTCGGAAGTGGGTGTGCCCACGCCTCCTGCCGCATCGCGATATACGGGCAAGCCATGAATGTTTATCATTCCTCTTCCTATTCCCTCGTAGGGTTCGCCCTCTTTTCCAATGCCCAACGTGAGCTTACTGCCTTCAAACTTATCGGCATCGAAACCGCCAATGCTGTAGCCGAATGCGATAGACGCAAGGTTAATGAGATCGACAAGTGTGTTGATTTGATAAAGTTCTTTTCCTTGAAGCATTCTTCGGATGAGCGATTCCGCAGCCGGACGATATCTCGAAGGATCTTTTCCGCACTCGCGATAAACTTTGCGTGTAGCTGCTATTCCCGATAATTCCTTTAAGCTTTCTGTGGTTAATCGCTCTTTGTATCGCGCGGCATAGGTATGAATCTCATCCCAAAGAGCAGGACAAAACTTTGAGTTTTTCACTTGCGCGTCCACACAAGCACCAATGAAGTTCGGACATACCTTTTCTATTTCTTTGCTTACTGTAACCTCCATATCTTTTCTATTAATAACTTGTCGGCTTCCGTCCAATTCAAGGAAGGAAATTCTTCTGTGGCCAGCCATTTTGCGTCCAAATGCGCAAGTAACTTGAAGTTGTTGTTGCGTGCAAGACATTCGTATGCTTTTAGATGGATGATAAAGTCGGGATATTCATGTTCTATTGTTCCAAGCTTTCTGCCCACGAATATGTCCCAATCCATTTCTTCGCGTATTTCCCTTCGCAAAGCCTCGTAGTCGTTTTCGTTATCTTCTACTTTTCCACCCGGAAACTCCCAATGTTCAGCTGTGTAATCGGGACCTTTACGGAGCCTTTGTGTGCATAAATACTTGTTACCATCACGCATGATGGCACAGACCACATTTATTCTTTTCTTTTTCATGATACTGTGATTTTGCTACAAATATACTATAAATTTATGAGAAATTCCAATCCTTATTCTATTTTTCCCATACTATTTATGTCTTACTCATAACTTTTGTGTACCTTTGTCGTCAAATTAAATTTAATAAAAATGTCAACACTATCAATTTCAATTATTGTTGCTTTTGTATTAGGGTACGCCCTGATTGCAATGGAAAGCCTGACAAAAATCAATAAGGCTGCTATTGCCTTACTAATGTTTGTATGCTGTTGGACACTTTACATGATTAATCCGGCATCTTTCATACAAATCATGCATCCCGACTTTAAGGGTGTAGGTCAAGAAGTTATTACGTTTGTCAATGAAGTCATTACACGTCATTTGGGTGATACGGCAACGACTTTGTTTTTCTTAATGGGAGCCATGACTATCGTTGAGATAGTGGATCAAAATGGCGGCTTCAATTGGGTGAAAAATGTCATGCAAACCAAGTCGAAACGCAGTTTGATGTGGCGCATAGCTTTTATGACCTTTATACTCTCTGCCATACTCGACAATCTTACGACGAGTATTGTAATGATTATGATTCTGCGGAAACTCATTCGCAACCATAACGATCGACTGATATATGCTTCTTTGGTTATCATCGCTGCCAATTCGGGAGGGGCTTTCTCACCGATAGGGGACGTTACAACCATTATGCTGTGGAATGCGGGAATGATTACCGCTGTGGGAGTTATTTCGGAAATCTTTATACCATCATTGGTGTCGATGGTTATTCCGGCTTTCATCCTTCAGTACATGTTGAAAGGCGACATGGAAAGCGATGTTGAAAAGATAGTGGAATCTGAAGTGTCTGATGAGGAATTTGGAAGCAAGCAGCGTAAGGTAATTTTTATTGTTGGTGTGGGAGGTCTTTGCTTTGTACCTATATTCAAGTCCATTACCCATCTGCCTCCGTTTGTGGGTATATTACTCGTTCTTAGCGTCTTATGGACGGTAACAGAGCTATTCTATCGTCATTTGCATCGAAAGAACGGAGGCAATCAAAATTTCGCTAAACGTGTTTCCAATATCATGCGCAGAATAGACATGTCCACCATCCTCTTTTTTCTTGGCATTTTGATGGCAGTCGCTTGTTTGCAGGAAATAGGATTGTTGACACAGATGGGTGGTTCCTTAAATGATATATTCAATGAGAACCACTATGCGGTAACAGGAATTATAGGTGTGCTTTCATCCATTGTGGACAACGTGCCATTAGTAGCCGGTTGTATGGGTATGTATCCCATTCAGGCTGCCGGGGATATGGCAGTAGATGGCATCTTTTGGCAGTTGCTGGCTTATTGTGCAGGTGTGGGAGGTTCCATGCTGATTATTGGCAGTGCTGCCGGAGTAGTCGTAATGGGTTTGGAAAAAATCACTTTCGGATGGTATATGAAGAAGATTACATGGATAGCTTTCGTGGGCTATATTGCGGGGATTCTCAGTTATTGGGTTATTCGCAATTTCCTTTTAACCACTCCGCTATAAGTTTGTCGCAGTATAGAGGTCGATAGATTTCTTTATTAATTCTATACCCAAAAGGCGCACTTCCATTGTCTTGGAAGTCTCCTCTTGGGTATTTTTTTAACGAAGATATACGAGTAAGTTTTTTTTGATTAATTATGATACAGGAATATCAACTTAGGGTTACCCCACAAACAGCTTACAACGAACAAAACATTAAAGCGTTTCTTGCCCGGGATAAGGGATTGGATGCGAGAACCATCCATGCGGTTCGCACATTGAAAAAGTCAATAGACGCCCGACACAGGGATATATATATCAACTTGAAAGTGCGGGTTTATATAAACGAAGAACCTACCGATGATGTTTTCGTGAGAACTGAATATGCTGATGTAAGTTCCGCTCCTGCTGTAATAGTCGTAGGCGCGGGACCCGGTGGGCTTTTTGCCGCACTTCGTCTCATTGAATTAGGCTTGCGCCCCATCGTGCTTGAGCGAGGGAAATCTGTTCGAGAACGCAATAAGGATTTATCCTTGATTTCTAAAACTCAGAAGGTAAATCCCGAATCCAATTATTGTTTTGGAGAAGGAGGAGCCGGTGCAAACTCTGATGGAAAACTCTACACTCGAAGTAAGAAGCGAGGTTCGGTGGAGAAAATTCTGAATGTGTTCTGTCAGCATGGAGCCTCTCCTGCCATATTGTCGGATGCTCATCCTCATATTGGTACGGATAAACTCCCGAAAGTGATTGAGAATATGCGAAATACTATCCGATCGTGTGGGGGAGAAGTATATTTTCAAACAAAGATGACCTCCTTTATCATCGATTCCAACAAAGTTATTGGGGTTCGTGCCAAGACGGTTTTCGAGAGCGACATCCAGATTGAAAAAGTGTTTCATGGACCGGTCATACTTGCCACAGGTCATTCTGCTCGTGATGTGTATCGCTATTTAGCGGAAAGCAAAGTTGAGATGGAGCCTAAGGGAATAGCTGTGGGAGTGAGATTGGAACATCCATCGCAGCTTATTGACCAAATTCAATATCATAATAAGACAGGTAGGGGAAAATATCTCCCCGCCGCTGAATATTCTTTTGTAACTCAGGCGCGCCAACGAGGTGTTTATTCGTTCTGTATGTGTCCCGGGGGCTTTGTTATTCCTTCCGCATCGGGACCACGGCAAATCGTTACCAATGGAATGAGCACTGCCAATAGAGGTTCCAAATGGTCGAATTCGGGAATGGTGGTACAAGTAAATCCTGATGACCTGCCGGGTAATGACTTACTTAGGATGCTTACTTTTCAAGAACGCATGGAACAAGACGCATGGCAACAGGGCAACATGCGGCAGACTGCTCCGGCACAACGCATGACTGACTTCGTAAACAAGCGCTTGTCCTATGATTTGCCCTCATCAAGCTATACGCCGGGGTTAATATCAAGCCCATTACATTTTTGGATGCCACCTTTCGTTACCATTAGATTGCAGGAGGCGTTCCAAACCTTTGGAAAACAGGCTCATGGTTTTCTCACCAAGGAGGCTTTGATGATAGCTGTCGAAACTCGAACAAGTTCTCCGGTGCGTATTCTCAGAGAACCTGACACCCTGATGCATCTGCGATTGCGCGGACTTTTTCCCTGTGGCGAAGGAGCCGGGTATGCCGGAGGAATTGTCAGTGCGGGTATGGATGGAGAACGATGTGCTGAGATGGCGAAATTATATGTTGAAGCATCGCTGACTGACATCAAAAAACAGATAATGAAATAATACTCCCCCACTATATCATCTGTCTATGTAGGCTAATGTCTTGCACCATCAGGCACGAATAGATAGAGAATTTATCTTATTATTTCCTTATGAATTGTTTTATCTCGAGGCTCATAGCATTGGCATGCATGAGCCTCGAGATGGTAAAAGCATGAATGGATCAGTATTCTCCCCAAGCCTTGATATCGATGGTATCGAGGCTGTTGTTGCAAAATGCCGTGATGAACGCGCTGGCAAGACGGCTATTCGTAATCAATGGTATGTTCAGGTCGATGGTGGCACGCCTGATTTTATAGCCGTTGGTCAGTTCGCGAGGCGTAAGGTCTTTGGGAATGTTCACTACCATGTCTATCTTCTTCTCGTGCAAGAGGCTGAGTGCCTGTGGCTGCATACCCTCATCAGAGGGCCAATAAACCAATGTGTTATCCACGCCATTCTCCGTCAAGAACTTGGAGGTGCCTCCGGTTGCGTAGAGGTTATAACCATGGTTGCGCAACATTTTTGCCGCGTCGAGCATTTCGGCTTTTTGCTTTGCACCACCTGTGGAAAGAAGAATATTCTTCTTCGGAATGCGATGCCCCACCGAAAGCATGCTCTTCAGTAAGGCGGTTGAAGTGTCATCGCCAAGGCATCCCACCTCGCCGGTGGAACTCATATCAACGCCCAAGACTGGGTCTGCCTTTTGCAAACGATTGAAAGAAAACTGACTTGCCTTTATGCCCACATAGTCAAGATCGAAGAGGTTCTTACTTGGCTTTTCCACGGACACGCCTAACATTACCTTCGTGGCAAGGTCAATCAAGTTGAGTTTCAAAACCTTGCTTACGAATGGGAAGGAACGGCTCGCACGAAGGTTGCATTCAATGACCAAAATATCGTTCTCGCGTGCCATGAATTGTATGTTGAACGGACCGTTAATATGCAATGCCTTTGCTATCTGCCGACTGATGCGTTTCACGCGGCGCACGGTTTCCACGTAGAGTTTCTGTGGGGGGAACTGTATGGTGGCGTCACCGGAGTGAACCCCGGCGAACTCGATATGTTCGGAAATGGCATAAGCAAGTATCTCTCCGTCCCTTGCCACTGCATCCATCTCAATTTCCTTAGCATGCTCAATGAACTTGCTGACCACCACAGGATGATCCTCGCTAACATTGGCTGCCAACCGGAGGAACTTCGTCAGCTCATCCTTATTGGAGCATACGTTCATCGCTGCACCTGAGAGGACATAGGAGGGACGTACAAGAACAGGAAATCCTACCTTATCCACGAATTCGTTGATATCGTCCATGCTCGTGAGTGCACGCCATTCGGGTTGGTTAATGCCTCGTTCGGAGAGCAGCGAGGAAAACTTGGCGCGGTCTTCAGCATTGTCGATGTCCTTTGCCTTTGTTCCAAGAATGGTAACGTTCTCGGCATCAAGATACATGGCAAGATTATTGGGAATCTGTCCGCCTGTAGAGACTATCACGCCGTGTGGACTTTCAAAATCGATGATGTCCATAACACGCTCGAAAGTAAGTTCATCGAAATAGAGGCGGTCGCACATGTCATAATCGGTGGATACAGTCTCCGGGTTGTAATTGATCATGATGGAACGATAGCCCTGCTTGCGAATGGTATTTAAGGCTTGGACGCCACACCAATCGAACTCCACGGAACTTCCAATGCGATAGGCTCCCGATCCAAGAACGATGACGCTGTTGCGGTCGTTCACAAATCTGATGTCGGATTTTATGCCCGAATAGGTAACATAAAGATAGTTGGTTTGGGCAGGATATTCAGCGGCGAGGGTATCGATTTGCTTTACCACGGGAAAAATGCCATAACTCTTGCGTAGCTTGCGAACAACGAGCATCGCTTGATGCATGTTCTTACACTCTTCCTCCAACCCAACGGCGCGGGCGATTTGAAAATCGGTGAACCCATATACCTTTGCTTCACGCAATTGTTCCTTGTCCAAAGTGTTGATATTGTGTGCTTTCAGTCCCTCATCAATATCAATGATGTGCTTGAGCTTGTTAAGGAACCAACAATCTATCTTTGTCAGGTCATGGATTTGGTCCACGGTATAACCTTTATGCATTGCCTTTGAGATGACAAAGACGCGTTTGTCTGTGGGTTCACGCAGAGCCTCGTCGATGTCCGGGATTTGCAGTTCCTTGTTCTCTACAAAACCATGCATGCCCTGTCCTATCATTCGGAGACCTTTTTGTATGGCTTCTTCAAAGTTCCTACCAATTGCCATGACCTCGCCCACCGATTTCATGCTTGATCCTAATTCCTTGTCCACGCCACGGAACTTGCTCAAGTCCCAACGGGGTATCTTACATACAACGTAGTCGAGTGCAGGTTCGAAGAATGCCGATGTTGTTTTGGTAACGGAGTTCTTCAGTTCAAAGAGTCCGTATCCCATACCGAGCTTTGCAGCCACGAAAGCCAGGGGATAGCCTGTGGCCTTGCTTGCCAAGGCCGAGGAGCGCGAAAGGCGGGCATTTACCTCGATGACCCGGTAATCCTCGCTTTGTGGGTCGAAAGCATACTGCACATTGCACTCGCCCACGATGCCTATATGGCGCACGATGCGAATGGCAAGTGCTCTAAGCTTATGATATTCGCTATTGGTAAGGGTTTGCGAGGGTGCTACCACAATCGACTCTCCTGTATGGATGCCAAGGGGATCGAAGTTCTCCATGTTACAGACCGTGATGCAGTTATCGTAACGGTCGCGCACCACTTCATATTCTATCTCTTTCCATCCCTTAAGACTTTTCTCCACCAAGACTTGTGGCGAGAAAGAGAAGGCTTTCTCGCAGATTTTGTCGAGTTCTTCCTCATTATCGGCAAAGCCACTTCCCAAGCCACCCAAGGCGTAGGCAGCTCTGATGATGACGGGATAACCGAGCGTTTTTGCTGCTTCGCGCGCGCTTCGTATATCTTCGCAAGCCTCGCTCTTAATGGTCTTTACGTCTATCTCGTCCAGCCGTTCCACGAACAGTTCTCGGTCTTCTGTGTTCATGATGGCTTCAACGGGTGTTCCCAATACCTTTACATTGTATTTTCGCAACACTCCCGAACGGTCAAGCTCCACACCACAGTTAAGTGCCGTTTGCCCACCAAAAGAAAGAAGAATACCATCCGGCTTTTCCTTCTGAATGACACGCTCTACAAAGTAGGGCTGTATGGGTAGGAAATAAATCTGGTCGGCTACCCCTTCTGATGTCTGAACAGTTGCAATGTTTGGATTGATAAGCACTGTGGAAATACCTTCCTCGCGCAATGCCTTTAATGCTTGAGAACCAGAGTAATCGAATTCTCCCGCTTCACCAATCTTTAATGCGCCTGAACCCAATATCAGGACTTTCTTTATTGATTCGTCTCTCATTATTTCAGTGCTCCTACAAATTTGTCGAAAATAAATTCAGTATCTATGGGTCCGGAACTTGCCTCCGGGTGGAATTGCGAACTGAACCAAGGATGAGTCTTATGCCTGATTCCTTCATTGCTGCCATCGTTCATATTCACGAAGAGTTCTTCCCAATCCTTATCAAGCGTCTTGGCGTCCAGGGCGTAACCATGGTTCTGAGAGGTTATATAGCACTTATTCGTACCCACCATGCGTACCGGCTGATTATGACCACGGTGTCCGTATTTCAGTTTATAGATGGTAGCTCCGGCAGCCTTTGCCATCAATTGATTACCCATACAGATGCCGCATATCGGCTTGGAACCGGCATTCATCTGCTTACGGATAATGGTAACGGCATCGGCGCACATATCAGGATCGCCGGGTCCGTTGGCAAGGAACAATCCATCATAGTCCATCCCTGTATAATCATAGTTCCATGGAACGCTAATTACTTCTACATTCCTGCTGACCAGTTCGCGAAGGATGTTTGCCTTTACTCCACAGTCCACGAGAATCACCTTCTTTCCGCCACCTTCATTATACTTTATGATTTCTTTCGTTGAGACAAGATCTACGAAGTTCACTCCCTCATAATGAGCTTCGGGAATGTTGTCAGGCTCGTCGTCAAATATTATCTTGCCCATCATCACACCATGCTCGCGCAACACCTTCGTAAGCTCGCGAGTATCGATGCCGGTGATACCCGGGACATGTTCCCTCTTCAACCAGCTTGCCAAACTCTCCACGGCGTTCCAATGTGAATAAGCCTCACTATAGTCTGATACAATAAGGGCAGAAACATATATCTTGTTGCTCTCCATATAAGATGGAATTTTGTTTTGCTCTATTGTAAACGGTGGTACACCGTAATTACCAACTAAAGGAAAGGTCATTACAAGCATCTGACCGGCATACGAAGGGTCGGTCAGACTTTCGGGATAGCCCATCATAGCTGTGTTAAACACCACCTCGCCGGCTACTGGGGCATCATAACCAAATGACTTTCCATGAAATTCAGTACCGTCATTTAAGACTAAAGTTACATTTCTCATTATATTATATACTTGCTTGATTCCGAATTATTCTTTGCTATAGACATTTTCATAGTAATTTATGAAAGCCTGATTAACGTGCCGCATACCACCGGGCGTGGGATAATCCCCTGTAAAATACCAATCTCCCTTATGATTGGGGATAGCTTCATGCAGTCCCTCGATGCTTTGATACACTAAATCCACAGGAGTTGTCATACCATCGGGACGCAACATTTCCACTATCTTTCTATTGATTTCATCTATAGAGAAAGGGGAATATACCTTACGAACGGCATTGTTGATAGTTTCGCCTTGCCCTTTGCTCACTTCTCGTTTACAATCCTCATAGACCTCATCCAACAGCCGACCTTGTTTACGTTCCTTTATCAGCTCCACTGTTGCCCGGAAAACACAAAACTCTTCCAATCGCGGCATATCAATACCATAATAATCAGGATAACGGATTTGCGGAGCACTGGAAACAATGACTATCTTCCTGGGATGCAATCGGTCGAGGATGCGCAATATACTCTCTTTCAACGTTGTTCCCCTTACGATGGAGTCGTCGATGATGACAAGATTATCTTCATAAGGAACGATACTCTCATAGCTGATGTCATACACATGGGATGCTAAATCTCTTCTCGAATTGCCCTCAGTAATAAAAGTACGTAACTTAATATCTTTCCATGCCACCTTCTCAGAACGAATCGACTGATTGAGTATGGTTGATAGTTCGTCTTCCGAGGGCTGATGCCCCAAAGCCTTGATACGTTCCACCTTTTGTTCGTTGAGCCAAAGTTTAAATCCCTGTAAAAGACCGTAGAATGCGACTTCCGCCGTATTTGGTATAAACGATAACACAGTGTGAGACGTGTCGTAATCAATGGATTGCAAGACATTTTGAGTGAGCTGCTCTCCCAACTTCTTTCGCTCTTTGTAGATATCTCTATCCGACCCTCTTGAAAAATAAATACGTTCAAATGAACAGGCGGCATCACCTCTTTGCTCAATAATCTGTTGCAAACGACATTCCCCGCTTTTATTTACGATGAGAGCTTCACCGGGATGAAGCTCACGCACATCTTCACAAGACAAGTCGAAAGTGGTTTGAAGAACAGGACGCTCACTTGCTAAGGCAACTATCTCGTCATTCATATAATAAAATGCCGGGCGAATGCCCCAAGGATCCCTTATAGAAAACATCTCGCCCGAACCTGTAATGCCACAGATGACATATCCGCCATCGAAAGCGTGCATGGTGGTCTGAAGAACATTTTTCATATCAACATGGTCTTCGATGTATTTTGTTATATCCCGCTTTTCAAGTCCTTTCTTCTTCGCGGCAACAAAATTTCTTTCCACCTCTCTATCCAATCGATGCCCCATCAACTCCAATAAGATGTAAGTGTCGCTGTAAATGCGCGGACATTGTCCTTGTTCGGTCAGCTTCTCAAAAATCTCATCGATATTGGTCATGTTGAAGTTGCCACACAGGGCAAGATTTTTAGCCTTCCAATTGTTTCTTCTCAAAAAAGGATGCACGTAAGATAATCCGCTTTTGCCGGTTGTGGAGTAGCGAAGATGTCCCATATAAAGCTCTCCGGCAAAAGGAATTTCTTTTTCGGCAAGAGCAGAGTCAGCCATTTGGGCTTCAGAATAATGCTTATAAGAGTGATGAACATTGGCAAATATTTCTGTTACGGCATTCTTTCCTTCAGCTCTCTCACGAAACATATACTCATGTCCGGGATCGGAACAAAGTTTCACGGCCGCCATACCGGCACCTTCCTGTCCGCGATTGTGTTGTTTCTCCATCATCAGATAGAGCTTGTTCAAAGCATACCTCCATGTACCATATTTCTTCTGATAATAATCGAGAGGTTTCAGCAGCCTGATCATGGCCACGCCACAATCTTCATGTATCTCTTTCTCCATTAGGTTATGTTTATTTTTTCATAAAAAGATTACTCTACAGTTACCGATTTCGCAAGATTTCGGGGTTGATCAACATTCTTACCTTTGCAAACTGCTATATGATATGCCAACAATTGCAGGGGAATTGTAGCAAGTAGTGGTTCCAAACATTCCAAGGTGTCGGGAAGTTCTATAACAGAATCAGCTATCTTTGAGATGGTCGTGTCTCCTTTTGAAACCAAAGCGATGACTCTTCCCTGCCTTGCCTTAATCTCTTGTATGTTGCTTCTTACCTTTTCATACATCGCGTTGTGTGTGGCAATTGCAACAACCGGCATATCGGAATCTATCAACGCGATAGGACCGTGCTTCATTTCTGCTGCCGGATAGCCTTCTGCGTGGATATAGGATATTTCCTTTAACTTCAATGCTCCTTCCAAAGCGACCGGGAAACTAAATCCTCTGCCGAGATACAAGAAGTTGCGAGCGTATGTGAACGTCCGAGCCAAATCTGCCACGAGGTCGTTGGTCTTCAACACTTCCGTTATCTTATCCGGCATGGACGTCAATTCCTTTACCACCTCCACATATTTATTATGCGAAAGGGTGCCTTTGGCGTTTGCCAATGCCAATCCGAACATGGTCAAGACTGTAACCTGACCTGTAAAGGCTTTGGTGGAAGCAACTCCGATTTCTGGTCCTACATGGATATAAGTTCCGGTATGGGTCGCACGAGGAATGCTCGAACCTATTGCATTGCATATTCCATAAATAAAGGCTCCTCGCTCTTTAGCAAGTTCTACCGCCGCAAGCGTGTCGGCTGTTTCGCCGCTTTGCGACAAAGCTATCACCACGTCATCATGAGAGACCACCGGATTGCGATACCGAAATTCACTGGCATATTCCACATCAACCGGAACGCGGCAGAACGTCTCTATGATTTGCTTTCCAATTAATCCGGCGTGCCAACTTGTTCCACAAGCAACAATGATAATGCGCTTGGCGTTCACCAAGTTACTGCGGTAATCTATCAGCGCGCTTAGGGTTACATTGTCATGCTCTACGTTTATCCTTCCTCGCATACAGTTTCTCAAACAGTCAGGTTGCTCAAATATTTCCTTTAACATGAAATGAGGATAACCGCCTTTTTCTATTTGACCAAGATTCACATCAACCTTCTTAACCTCAAGCGAGAGTTTCTCATTATCTATATTGACAACCTTCAGTTCTTCTCCAAGTTTCATTACGACAATATTGCCATCATCGGGATAAACCACCTTGTCTGTATATTCCACTATCGGACTGGCATCCGAACCCAAGAAGAACTCTCCATCACCAATCCCCACCACCAGCGGACTTTGCTTGCGTGCGGCAATGAGGGTGTCGGGATGCCGTTTATCCAAAATGGCTATGGCATAGGCTCCTATCACCTGATGCAAAGCTATTTGAACGGCGGAGAGAAGATCGGTCTTCTTTTGAGTTTGAATGTACTCCACTAATTGCACCAATACTTCCGTATCGGTATCAGAAAGGAATTTAACCCCATTCGCCTGTAATTTCTTCTTTATCTCGGCATAATTTTCAATGATGCCGTTATGGATGATGGCTAAATTTTTAGACTGTGAATAATGCGGATGCGCATTGGTGGAAGAAGGTTCGCCATGTGTTGCCCAGCGAGTGTGGGCAATACCAATGGTACCTTCTATGTTTTTTTCCGCACAATAAGCCTCCAAATTCGAGACTTTTCCTTTTGTTTTATATACACTCAGATTGTTATCACTACTCATCAGTGCTATTCCGGCACTATCATAGCCGCGATATTCCAATCTTTTCAATCCGTTTATTAATATTGGATAGGCTTGTCGCTTTGTTCCTATGTATCCTACTATACCACACATAAATAAAAAATCTTGAAATCTAAAATAAAAATTAATACTTGCTCTGAAACGAACTAATGAAAATCACCAAAAGCCATGAGAGAAAGTATAAAATAAAATTTTCATCTTAATTCCAAACTCAACGAGCATACTTTATCTGAGAATATTAACTATTAATGAAGCCAATGAAGTTAGAATCCCAACTACGGAGAACCATATTGTTGTTGAACTTCCGATTTCGGAGTTTTTCGCTTTTACACTGTTGGGTGCTACATATAAAATATCGTTCTGTTGCAAATAAAAATAAGGCGAGTTAATGATATTCGCGTCATTCAGATTCAAACGAGTCTTGTGCTTCTCTCCATTGGCATCTTCGCGCAAAAGTATTACATTGTCACGTTTACCGTATATCGTCAAATCACCTGCTGCTGCCAAAGCCTCCATCACACTCATCTTCTCAGTATTTACCGGAATTACGCCCGGATGGTTCACTTCGCCGGTAACCGTAACTCTGTAACTACTCATACGGACAGCCACCAATGGATTTTCCGTGCGCGACATATAGGGTTGTATTTTGCTTTTCAACAAATCTTCACACTCGTTCTTTGTCAAGCCCGCCACATGAATTTTCCCTACCAATGGGAAATTGATATATCCATCATTATCTACAAGATATCCACTAATTCTGTGTTCATCTATAGTATATTGGTTAGGTTGTCTCAAATTAAATGGCTCTGAAGTAGCCGGATCGGTGGTCTGTACAAGGATATTTAATTCATCCTTCGGCATAATTCTCGCATCGTACAACCCTTTCGAAGCTGCCAAACTGATAGAGTCAATATTTTGCCAATAAACGATTTTTCTACTTGAACCACAACCTGCGACTATGGTGAGGAGAATGGCACATACAAAAAGGGGTAAAAGTAATTTCTTCATATATTTAAAAACATGTTAACAGAAACATTCTCATAAAGATGTTGCAAAAATACTACTATTTTTTGATAACAACAAAAGAATAAATCACTTTTCCGTTTCTATTGATGCCTTTTCCTAAAAACTTGATACAAATGGACGCAAAGAATACGAAGTTATCAAATGGGTAAGTTTAATTGCGCTTTACAAGCTATCGCAAGAAAAGAGAAGCATTTAGTCAATTATTTTCAAGAAACAGCTATTTACTGTTAGCCATCCATGTAGATAAAAGGAGACGTTATTGTGTTTTGAGAGAAAAAATCAGGCGAAAGAATGTCAAACAGGTAAAATCTTTTTAGTATCTTTGCGCCAAAGATAATACTAACATGAAAAGAACAAATAAAGTTTTATTAATTTACACCGGTGGAACCATTGGCATGGGAAGCAATCCGATTACCGGTGCTTTAGAGCCTTTGGATTTTAACCATTTAGCTGATAACGTCCCCGAATTTAAGCAAATTACAACTGACATCGACACTTATCAATTCGTACCGCCCATCGATTCATCGAACATGTCGCCAAAACTTTGGGGCGATATTGTTACTATCATCGCCGACCGATATGATAGGTATGATGGGTTTGTCATTCTGCATGGCACGGACACCATGGCATACACTGCTTCGGCATTATCGTTCATGTTTGAGAACCTTACAAAGCCCATTATTCTCACCGGTTCCCAACTGCCTATAGGGCAACTCAGAACAGACGGAAAAGAAAACCTAATGACAAGTATCGAACTGGCATCCACCTACAAAAATGATGGCACGGCAATGGTTCCCGAAGTATGCATCTACTTCAATGGGCATTTGCTACGAGGCAATCGCTCCACAAAGCAGAACGCGGACGAATTTAACGCATTCGATTCGTTCAATTATCCACATCTCTGCGAGGCCGGAGTAAACTTCACATTTCACGAACATAACATCCTTAAGCCCGATTTTAATAAACCAATGATTCCGCATATCGGTCTTGACAACAACGTCATTATCTTCTCTTTGTTTCCCGGTTTGGAGGAGCATTTGGTGGAACATGTACTCGACGCGCCTGAGTTGCGAGGCATCGTAATGCGTTCTTTCGGTAGTGGAAACGCCCCTCAAATGCCTTGGCTTATGAAACTTTTGAAAAAGGCTACCGAAAGAGGTATTGTGGTTGTCAATATCAGCCAATGTATCAGTGGTCAGGTAGAGATGAGCCGCTACGACGCGGGTTATCATCTGAAAGAAGCCGGAATTGTAACAGGATACGACAGCACGGTGGAAGCCGCTGTGGCAAAACTCATGCATCTGCAAGCCAGATACAAGGATTCTGACATTATTCGCCAATACATGAAAAAATCCTTGGCTGGAGAAATAACCATACCGAGAACTTAGAAATACGATTCCGAGAATCAAGCAAAGGGGTGAGCACTTAGTGTCTCATCCCTTTTAATATTTCGTCCATTTTCTTCTTTGTCTCAATCCGAGTGGGAACCAAAGGAAGACGCAACACATTTTCTATCATCCCCATATCGTTCAGCAAAGCCTTACATCCCGCAGGATTTCCATCAACAAAAAGGAGCTTATACAATTCGGTAAACTGATGGTGAATTTTGCGAGCTGACTCAAATTCTCCATTTAATTCCAATCGTATCATTCTTGAAAACTCTTTTGGCAGCGCGTTGCCAATAACGGAAATGACACCAACCGCGCCGCTGACAATCATGGGAAAGGTTAGAGCGTCATCGCCACTTATCACCTCGAAATTTGTCGGCTTAAGTTTCATTATCTCATCTATCTGCTCCAAATCGCCCGAAGCCTCCTTTATTCCCACTACATTGGGAAAATCCTTAGCAATACGCACTGTCGTTTCTGCTTTCATGTTCACGCCCGTGCGCCCCGGAACGTTATACAGGACTATCGGCAACGGCGATATCTCCGCTATGGCTTTGAAGTGCTGATATAGTCCTTCCTGACTGGGCTTGTTGTAATAGGGACAGATGCTCAAGATACCATCAATCCCTTGCCAGTCGCTTGTTTTAATTTCATCAACAACGGCAGCGGTATGGTTGCCACCACAATATTTAAGGATCGGAACTCTGCCTTTAACTACCGACTTAATGAAAGTGGTCAGCTCGTTTTTCTCCTTTGATGTTAGACATGGGGTTTCACCCGTAGTGGCTAAAATACATAAAAAATCTGCACCGTTCTCTATTTGATATTCTATTAATTTCTCAAGTGCTCCATAGTCAATGTCACCATTAATATTAAAAGGTGTTACAAGAGCGACTCCTAATCCGCGAAAAACATTTTGCATATTGATTATCTTTGTTTCATTGCAAAAGTAACACATTATTGTCAATCATCAAAGAAAATTCACTTTTTATATATTCTTAATTCCGCAACACTTTAATTTTGAACCCCTACTTAGTCGTTCCTCAAGAACTCGACTTACAACCAGCAAAAGGTATTGGATAACACCTTTGTTTCGTTAAAGTTGGAATCCACTCCTTGAATACTCCATTT
>QWCK01000611.1_pt1 | contig 60280 bp, 63 predicted proteins | sample 1972571 | NCBI WGS metagenome assembly QWCK01 (sample SAMN09866710, study PRJNA288562) | Human gut metagenome isolate term2_stool, whole genome shotgun sequencing... | isolation source: gut | host: Homo sapiens | place: USA: California | reverse complement strand
TGGTTCAGTTCCTGGTTCAGTTCCTGGTTCAGTTCCTGGTTCAGTTCCTGGTTCAGTTCCTGGTTCAGTTCCTGGTTCAGTTCCTGGTTCAGTTCCTGGGTGTGACTTTTTACCAACTATTTTATTATTTGGAACTGTTGTATCTGGTTTTTCGCTATTGTTTATAGTTTTTATAATGTCTTGAACAGTTTTATTTTTATATTCTTCTTTTGTATTCATAACAAAATAGAGTGATTTCTCATCACCTGTTTTTTCAGTTGATAGCTCCAAAAGTTCACTATCTTGCTCATTTAAGGTTATAAGATTTTTAGCTATATTTGTGTCTATACCCTCACCTGTTCTTACTATTTCTATACCTAAACCATTTTTATACTGATTATTTACAACATCGATATTCTCAGCCGATAATTCCAAGTTTAAGTTTTGTGTATCTTTTAGGACGGCTTTTTTGCCAGCTATTATAAGGCCTAAATCATTTACCGTATCTGTTTTAAAATTTAACTTTCCCTCATTTATAAAACTTCCAAGAGTGTAAAAAATAGAGTCTTTTGTGCTTAAATTTAAAGTGCTTTCAGGTTTATTTGTAAAATTTGTTTTTGATTTTATTTCTAGTTTATCGTTGATATTTAAATTTCCAAGGTTATCAAATTTTGATGTAGCTGCTGAGAAATTGAAAAATACATTACCAAGTATATCAAGTGTTGATTTTGCACTATTAATAGCATTAGCTTTTATATCTAGATTTAAATTTTTTATATTATTTTTACCCTCTTTAGCTGTGAAACTATTCATTTCTATTGTTGCTTTAACATCTGTTTTATCATTATCACTTACAAGAGTTCCGCTTGCTTCTAAGATAACTTCACTTGTTTTTAAAAAAGAGTTTTTAACTAAATTTATTATTCCATTATTTTGAGCATAGGTTTTACCTAAAATTTCATTATTATTTTTTATCTCCAAATTTCCATTATCGGCATAAGCATTTTTCTCTATTTTGGCGTTATCGACTATAAATTTCGCACCTTTTTCTGCGTAAGCATCACCTTTAATGCTAGCTTTTTTACTATTACTTCCTTTTAGCTCTAAAGTGCCACCTAATGCTCTAGTTGGACCTTCATAGCTATTTTGTCCACTTAATGTAAGAGTTCCAAGTCCTTCTTTTTTTAGACCTATTTTATTTATATTTCTGTATTTTTCATCTAGCTTATTTATTGCTACATCATCATCTAAGTGTCTGGTCTCATCCCATTCTTTTTGAGAAATGTCATTTGAAAACTCACCGTTATGATTTTTGGTATTGATGGTATAAAATGCCGTATTTTCACCTTTAAATTCTTCTATATCTTTATTATTTAACCTATTAAGATCTAAAATAGCTAAACCCTTTAATGCTTTTTCTACATCTAAAACACCTTGACCAGCATATTCTTCTTGGGTTAGTTTGACGACAAATTTATCAGAAATTTTACCAGTTTTATCTTTTACATTAGTTAAAATTTTTGTAACTGTTATAGCACCATTAGAATCCGGAATTCCCATTGCTAATAAATCATTTTTTACTTCTTCTTCATTAATCGTTCCATTATAATTTCTAGGAATATCTTTGTTTAGATAAACTACATAATATCCTGCTTGAGCATTATCTATAGCTTTTACAACGACATCTGGTAAATGTAAATCTTTATTTGCAGTAGTAAGCAATACATCAGCTATCTGTGCCCCATCTAAAAATTTATACTTTTGAGCTACTAAAGTAGCTGCTCCAGTCACCATAGGAGCTGCCATAGATGTTCCTGTCATAGGAATATATTTTTCTTTGTTAGTTGCAGATAGATTGGCATTTGCCGCTAAAATTTCATATCCTGGAGCAAGAAGTGAATAGTTGGTTGAGCCTACAAAAAGTTGAGAGCTAATTAGTGAGCCATCTACATCAGTCCATTGAAATGGTGTTCCGTCGCCATTTTTTAATTCAACATCATTCCAACTAATCTTAAAATCATTTTTTAAAGTTATGCTTCCATCTGCATTTTTTTCAGCATTTAATGCATTTAAATTCCCAACATTAAGCCACGCTCTTATATCTTCATCATACGATGCAACTACAGAATCTATTGAAGATGAAATGATTCCTGAGTTTCCAGCAGCAAAAACATTTAAAATTTTATCATTTTTTGATAAAGAAATTAAATCTTGAGTATTTTCGAGAGCTAAAAATCGAACAATATCGTTATCTATTTTGTCTCTATTTTGAAGTTGTGGAGGAAGATATAAATTCATACTAGGTAAAAGATTTTTATACCTTCCATTATCAAGTCTCGTATTTATAAGTGGATAAAGACCTTTTCCCCAGCTATGATTTATAACTTTTATGTCTTTGTTCTTAAAAGCGTCATTTATAATGTTTTTTCTATCATTATAATATTCTTCTTCTATTGCTCCTAGATTATAAAATTTAGCATTGTGAGCTACGCCATAAGGCTCATCATCATTTATCTTTTTACCTAAAATTATGCCTGCGACATGGCTTCCATGAGTATTTTTACCACCATTGGAGGTATTATAAGATCTAAAAAAAGAAACACCTTCTGTGCCTAAGTGTTTTCCTTCAAAACTAGGGTGGTTTGTATTTATAGCTGTGTCTAAAATACCAACTATAATGCCATTACCATCCATTTCCGGGCTATTTTGCCGAACATTATCTAAATTAATTAAATCATAAGATTTATCTAAAATATCTTTAAATATTTTTACATTTGATAATCCATCATTAGCAAAACATGTTAGATTTATCAAACCTAAGGCTAAAATATTAAGTATTTTTTTACTGGACATGAAATCACCTTTAAATAAAATATAAATAAATTGCCATTTTACTTGAAAATAAATAAAAACTAGCTAAATTATCTTTTATCTATGTATATATTTAAAGTAAATTTAATATATTAAACTAAATGATATTTAAAAAACATAATAAAAAAATTTTAAAATTCACATATTGATATATTTCCGCTTTTATAGCCTTTGTAAAAAGCATTTTTTCTTTGCATAGCTGAACCGTGAGTAAAAGAATCAGGCACAACATATCCTCTGGCTTGTTTTTGAAGCGTGTCATCGCCTATCATACTTGCTGCATTTAAGGCTTCATCTATATCACCATCTTCTAAAATATCACCAAGATAATGTGCCCAAACCCCAGCCAAGCAATCAGCTCCAAGCTCAACTTTTACTTGTATGGCATTTTGATTTTTTTCATTTTTTCCTTGTTTTTCTCTATTTGCTTGAGATAAAATTCCTAGTAAATTTTGCACATGATGGCCTACTTCATGAGCTAAAACATAAGCATTTGCAAAATCTCCTGGAGCGTTATGTCTATTGGCTAACTCATCAAAAAAACTTAAATCAATATAAATTTTTTGATCAGCTGGGCAGTAAAATGGCCCTACTTGAGAGTTAGCAAATCCACACCCACTTTGAACCGCACCTCTAAAAAGCACAAGTTTTGGTTCTTTATAATTTTTTCCTATTAATTGAAACTGTTTATTCCATATATTTTCAGTTTGTGCTAAAACAACTCCTATAAATTCCGCATACTTATCATCATCTTTTGAAATTTGTGCATTTTGAACCCCACCACCAGAAATTAAAGCAAGCGGATTATATCCTAAAAACATAGCTATAACGCCGATTATTAAAACAACTCTTCCAAATTTAGTTTTTAAAAGCCATCTGATAAGTGGTATTAAGACCTGTAAATTTACCATACTAGCAGGAGTTTTTTGAAACCTTCTGTCGTCTATATTGCTGCTTGATTTTTGATTTCGCCATCTCATTTTTAAACCTTTTATAAAAAGACAATTGTAACAAATAATTTTAAATTTAACCAAAAAATATCTTAATATAGTTTTTGAATTGTTTTTTTGATAAAATATAAAAATTAAATTTAGGAGAGCTTATGAGAAGTGATATAATTAAAAAAGGCTACACAAAAGCCCCTCACCGCTCGCTTTTAAGAGCAACAGGGCTTAGGGATGAGGATTTTGATAAACCATTTATCGGTGTTGCAAATAGTTTTATAGAGATAATTCCAGGGCATTTTTTTCTAAATAAATTTAGCCAAATTATAAAAGATGAGATAAGAAAAAATGGTTGTGTACCTTTTGAATTTAATTGCATAGGCGTTGATGATGGCATTGCGATGGGACATGAGGGGATGCTTTACTCACTTCCAAGCCGTGAATTAATAGCAAATTCAGTCGAAACCGTGATGAATGCTCACGCACTCGACGCGCTTATTTGCATACCAAACTGCGATAAAATCGTCCCTGGCATGATAATGGGAGCCTTAAGAGTAAATGTTCCTACAATCTTTATAAGTGGCGGTCCAATGGCTGCTGGAGTTGATAAAGATAGTGGGGAAGCGCTTGATTTAAATAGTGTGTTTGAGGGCGTTGGAGCTTATGAAGTTGGTAAAATCGATGAAAAAAAGTTAAAAATGCTTGAGTGTGAGTCCTGTCCGGGCGGTGGAAGCTGTAGTGGAATGTTTACAGCAAATTCTATGAACTCACTTTGTGAGGCGATGGGAATAGCTTTGGTTGGCAATGGCACTATTTTAGCGCTAACTCCCCAGCGTGAAGAGCTGGCAAGAGCTGCAGCTAGAAGAATTTGCGAAATCGCACTTGATGATAAATTTAAAATAAAAAATATCTTAAATAAAAAAGCTATTAGAAATGCTTTTGTCTGCGATATGGCAATGGGTGGAAGCTCAAATACAATTTTGCATATGCTAGCAATTAGCCGTGAAGCAGGGTGTGCGCTTGATATAAAAGAGTTAAATGAGATCAGTAAAAATATAGCCCACATTGCAAAAGTAGCTCCTAGTCTTCCAAGTGTGCATATGCAGGATATTGCACGAGCTGGAGGGATAATTGCTATATTAAATGAAATTTCAAAAAGAGACAAAGGTATGCTTGATCTTGATAATCTAACAGTAACTGGTGAGATGATGAGTGAGCGCGTAAAAAACCATAAAGTAGCTGATTATAATATCATAAAAAGTGTTGATAAGCCTTATTCAAAAGTAGGTGGTTTGGCGATTTTATTTGGAAATTTGGCAAAGCAAGGGTGTGTTATAAAAGCAGCTGGTATTGTTGGAGAGCGTAAATTTAGTGGAAAAGCAATTTGCTTTAACTCACAAGATGAAGCAATTAGTGGAATTTCAAGTGGAAAAGTTCAAAAGGGCGATGTTGTGGTAATTCGCTATGAAGGTCCAAAAGGTGGTCCTGGAATGCAAGAGATGTTAAGTCCAACAAGTCTTATAATGGGCCGAGGTCTTGGAGCTGATGTGGCACTTATAACAGATGGTAGATTTAGCGGTGCTACAAGGGGACTTTCAATTGGTCATGTAAGCCCAGAAGCAGCAGAGGGCGGAATGATAGGACTTTTAAAAGATGGCGATATTATAGATATTGATGTTGATAGCTACTCTATAAATGTCCGTTTAAGTGATGATGAGATAAAAAAGCGAAAAAAAGAGTGGAAGTATGAGGGCAAAAAAGTAAGTTCTCGCTGGTTAAGACAGTATCAAAAGTTAGTTACCAATGCAAGTAATGGGGCGATTTTGGAGGCTTAAGCTTTAAGAAGTGCAGTATTTATTGCACTTCTTAAATTATTTATTTTACAAAGTAGTTTCCATCAAAACTAACGAGTGAATATTCTCTTTCGTTTCCTATAGCATTTTTTAGTTCATCTATTTCTAAAAACTCTAAACTATCAGCCCCTGTGTATTTTAAAATTTCATCATCGCTTAAATTTGCACTTATTAACTCACTTTTTGTAGGTGTATCTATACCATAAACATCAGGAAATTTTATCCTTGGAGCAGCTATTTTAAGATGAACTTCTTTAGCTCCAGCATGTTTTAGAAGTTCAACTATTTTTTTAGAAGTCGTTCCTCTAACTATACTATCATCGACTACAATAATACTTTTTCCTTTTAAAACCTCACTCATAGGATTTAGCTTTAATTTTACTTTTAAATTTCTCATTTCTTGGGTTGGCTCTATAAAGGTTCTTCCTACATAGTGGTTTCTAACTATTGCCATTTCAAAAGGTATTTTGCTTTCATTCGAAAAACCAAGTGCTGCTGGCACTCCACTATCTGGCACAGGAACTACTAGATCAGCTTTTATTTTATTTTTTAAAGCCAAAGTTTTTCCTAAATTTTTTCTTACTTCATAAACATTTTTTCCATCTATAACGCTATCTGGCCTTGCAAAGTATATGTATTCAAAAGCACAAATTCTAGGAGTTTTTTCCTCATATAACATTATGCTTTCAAAATCATCACTTCCCTCTTCAAAAATAATCATTTCACCCGGCTTTACATCACGCACAAAAGTAGCACCAACTAAGTCAAAAGCACAGGTCTCACTTGCGATTATATATCCACCATCTTTTAATTTTCCTATACTAAGAGGTCTAATTCCATATTTATCTCTTATGGCAAATATTTTTGATCTACTCATTATAAGAAGGCAGTAAGCTCCTTTTATAATATTTAAAGCCTCTATGATTCGCTCTTGCAAGTGCTCTTTTTTACTTCTAGCAATTAAATGAATTATATTTTCAGTGTCCATATTTGAGTGAAATATTGCACCCTCTTTTATCAAATTTTGTCTAATTTCATCTTTATTTATTAAATTTCCATTATGTGCTATTGATATTTCACCAAGCAAATAACTAGCCCAAATAGGCTGTGCATCTTTGCTATCTTTACTACCAGCGGTTGAGTATCTATTATGCCCAATTGCGATATTTCCCTGTAGGGAGTTTAAAATTTCATTATTAAAAATATCACTAACCAAGCCTTGAGCCTTATGGGTTTTTATTTTATGATTAAAACTTGCACTTATTCCACTTGATTCTTGTCCTCGGTGTTGCATCGCAAAAAGTGCATAATAAGCAGTTTTTGCAGCATCTTTTGAATTTATTATACCAACGATAGCACACATTTTACAGTCCTAAACAATCATTTATATCATAAAGCCCATTTTTTTGTGAGCTTAGCCAAATAGCAGCTTTTATGGCTCCGTTTGCAAAAGTGGCTCTTGATGTTGCTGTGTGGTTCAACTCTATAAACTCGCCATTTCCATAAAATCCTGCTGTGTGACGACCAACAATATCTCCACCTCTTAAGCTCATAACAGCAATTTCATCTTTTGATCTTTGTCCAATTATGCCATCTCTTCCACTAACTCTAACTTTATCAAGGTCTAAATTTCTAGCAATTGCAACATTTTTGGCTAATGTTAAGGCTGTTCCACTTGGAGCGTCTTTTTTATATCTATGATGCATTTCTAAAATTTCAGCATCGAATTCGCTTAAGGCTTTGCTTGCTAAAAATGCAAGTTTGTTTAAAACAGCTACTCCTAAACTCATATTTGTAGCATATAAAATAGGCATATTTTTTGAAATTTCTTTCATTAGATTTAATTCATCTTTGCTAAGTCCGGTTGTGCCAATACAAAGTGGTTTCGGATTTTTTTTAGCAAATTCTAAAAGAGCCTTAGTTCCTTCTGGCATAGAAAAGTCAATCACAACATCTGATGATTTGAAAAAATCCTCTAAATTTGAACTATTTTTATCGAATAAAGCCGCAGTTTTTACATTTTCATACTCTTTTAAGCACTCTTGTATCATTTTTCCCATTCTGCCATTTGAGCCATAAATTCCTATTTTCAGCATTACATTCCTTTTTGCAAATTTGTAGCGAGTATAACAAATTTAGAGTAAAAAACTTATAAAATCCTTTTAAAATTTATGTGGATTTTTTATATGTGGAAGGCTTATCTCATCACCGATTATATCATACGCACCGCCAAATCCTTTTACAAATCTGCCTTTTTTAAACTCTAATTTAAAAAGATGAAAGTCTTGCATAGTTGAGATCTGTTTTGTTCCGCCTTTTCCACCAGTTTGATTTAAAAAACTCGCTAAAGCGTTATTAAACTCATCACTATTTCTTGGGATTTCAACTACTTTTGTCTTATAAGTAAGCCTTTTTCTTAGTATTATAGAAGCAGCTTCATTTTCATCTTGTAAAAATAAAATTTCAATTTTGTCGGGATTTGTGCTTATACTTTTAAAATGCTCACTAATTTCACTTATATAGATGTAAAAATTATCATTGAATTTAATAAGTGGTGAGTAGCTTGCAATCGCTTGATCATTATAAATACTCGCAATTACAACACTTTTAAAAGAATTTCTAAACTCATCAATTTCATTTTTAATTTTAGAAAAATCTTCTTTTAAACTCGCGGTTAAATTTTTAATAGCACTTACAAAATCACCATCTGTAACTCTTGCGTTAAAAGGCACTTTTGCTTCTAAATTGTCTGATTTTAGAAAAATCCCATTTTCATCAAAATCAACTAATTTCGCACTTTTTACATTAAATTTTGAATATTTGTTAAAAAGCTTAACTAAAACATCGCTGTGATGCTCATTCATGTGAGCTATGATTGAGTTTTTTTCCATTATATTTCCTTAAGTGTTAATGAAATAATTTTATAAAAATAGGGTAAATTTTAACTGAAATTTTTGATAGTTTATGTTTATAGCTTATAAAATAAAATAATTTCTTACTTTTTGTATTAAAATTTTTAAATATTTGTTTTAAAAAATAAATTTTAAATGTGGAGTATAAATTTATACTCCTTTTTTGGCTGATTTATTTGCCTGAAAATTCCCTAAGAACTTCTTTTGCTACTGTGCATTCTACTGCCATTTTTACATTTGGATATGGATTTAAAGAATATGATGACCCATAACCTTTACAAGTTATTGTAGCAAAATCAATAAGATTTTTAACATCTTCCCTTGTTTTTACATCTAATATATTAAGTTTTGCAGCACTATAAGCTGTTTGGCATTCATCACTTTCAATTCCAAGCAAAACAGGAGTATCTATAAGAGTTGATGGGCATTCTTTTTTTAAAGCCTTTTCAAGCTCTTTTGGATTTTGTCTATAAAATGTTACTTTTACATAATATTCCCCCATTTTTGCACCAATACACTCAGTTTTTTGAAAATCACTTAATTTTTCTTTATTTTTTTCGCAAAATTTAAGCTTTTTATCAAGCTCTTTTGGATTTTCTTCATAAAATTTAGCATCTTGTTTTATTTTTAAATCTTCTATGGTTTTACAAAACTCATTTTTAGTTTTATTTTTAAGACATTTTTTTAATTCCTTGTTAGTTTCTTTTGGGCTATTTTCATAAACCTGCATTGATTTATCACTTTTTGCAAAACCACTAGAAATTAAAAAAGCTATTGTTAAAGTACAAAATAAATTTTTTTTCATTTTTTATCCTTTTTTTGATTTATTATATAGGTTATCTTTTAAATTTTTTATCTAAATTTTTATTGGCTTCTTCGATTTTTAAAGCATCAGCTTCATATTTTGATAAGCATTTTTTTCCAACTGGATTAAACGCAGTTCCTAGTGATTTAACTATAATGTAAGCATTTGGAATTTCAATTATTGTAAAAACATTGGCAATAGCTGCAAAAAGCAAAGTGATAACTAGCCAAATTCCAAACAAAACAACATAAAGTATCATAACTATTTTAGAATAAGCCTTCCAAGCCACATTTTCATTTTTATCAAGCTCAAATCTTGATTTGCTTATCATCTCTCTTGAGAATGGAGCAAATAAAAACTTACCATATTCCATCAAACCTAAACCAACAGGCGATGTTACCACAAGCAAGGTAAGAATTAGTCCAACTATATAAGCAACTAAGGCTATTAACCAGCCAAAAAGTACCCACCATACGATATTACACAATAAACGCATAATTATCTCCTTAGAAAATTAAAATAATAATATAAAAACAATTTTACAGTCAATAAGCTTAATTATTATTTAAAATAAGGAATTATTCTAAATAAATACATAATACTAAGTAATTATTACTTAGTTGATAAAACAGCTAAAAATAAAGAAAATTTCTCGCAAAAGGATGTGAGAATGAAAACAAAATTAACAAAACGAGATATTGCAGGAATCTTAAATATCGATACAAAAACTCTATACAATTGGCAAAAAAACAAACCAGAACTTTATAGAATAGTAATGCTTGGATTCAAATTTGATGAGCTTTTAGAACAAAGTAAGAAAAATTATTACGATTTGCTAGAAATTTCAAAAGAAAATAAAAATTTTCGCCTTAATTAATTTATAAATTTAACCAAGCTAATTTTTTAAAATCCCCTCAACTTTGAGGGGATAAATTTAAGCTTTTATCTTAGGTTGTTTAAAGATAGTAAGCTCAGGTATTTTGCCTGTAAATTTTTCTATATTTACAAGACCAGTGTGAGAGATGTTTCCATTTGCAAGTTTTGAAGTTGGTATATCTATAGTTAAGACATTTGCGCTTCCATTTTTATCCAAACTTTCTGCCTTTGTTGGATCAAGTGGATCATACCAAGCACCTTCACATAGCTTAACAACACCTTTTATAATGTCATCTGTTACTTTTGCACCAGCCAACACCTCGCCTCTAGCATTAAATACTCTAACCGCATCACCAGTTTTGATGCCTTTTGCTTTTGCATCCTCGCTATTTATCCAGATAGGCTCTAGGTTTGAGATAGCATACTCATCTCTAAGACTTGTGTTATTTAGCTGAGAGTGAAGACGATCTTCAGGGTGAGAAGTAACTAGGTGAAACTCAGCAGGTTTGTTTTTCATACCAAGCCATTCAATTGGCTCAAACCAAGTTGGATGGGCTTTACAGTCATCATAGTTCATCTTCTCAATTACTTCTGAGTAAATTTCAATTAGTCCTGATGGAGTGCCAAGTGGCTCTAAAATAGGATCTTCTCTAAAATCGCCATATCTGTTATATTCAAAGCCCTCTTGAGTTTGAAGGAAAGTTATAGGCTTATTATCAGTCCAAAATTCCTCAAATGGCTTCATAACAACGCCATTTAACTCTTCAAGTTGCATTTTCTTTGCTTGATCTCTTGCGCTTTCATAAAACTCTTTTATCCAGTCAATATCGCTTTTATTTTCTGTATATTTGTCTTTTACGCCAAACTCTGCTGCTAAATCGGTAAAAATTTCATAGTCATTTTTACTCTCACCTATTTTTTCAACAGCTTGTTTCATTGGAGTTATTCCTAAATTTGCATAATCGCCAATCATAGAAATATCATCTCTTTCATAGATTGTAGTTACAGGCATAACAATATCTGCCATTCTAGCAGTTGGAGTCCAGTAAATTTCATTTACTACAACAGTTCGTGGCTTTTTCCAAGCTTTAATAAATTCATTTGTATTTTGATGATGGACTAAAGGATTTCCACCTGCCCAGTATATAAAGTCAATTTTTGGATAGGTTATTTTTTTGCCGTTGTGATCTATTGTTTTTCCAGGATTTAAAAGAGCGTCTGAAATTCTAGCTAGTGGAAATGCTGAATCAGTTGCTTTTTGAAGCCAGCTTTGACCGGTTCCAACGTTTGCAGCACCTGAGCTTATACCACCAACGATTCCAGCTTTTGCATCAGGTGTTCCGCCGTTACTGTAATGATAGCTTAATCCAAATCCACATCCTGGCTTTCCAATTTGTCCAAGCATTGCACAAAGAGTTACTAGTGCCCAATGTGGTTGCTCGCCATGATGAGCTCTTTGCATACCCCATCCACTCATTATCATAGTTTTATTGTCATAAAGTGTATGAGCTAACTCTTTTATGGTTTTTTCATCAATTTTACAAATTTGGGAAGCCCATTTTGGAGTTTTTGGAGTATTATCTGTTTTTCCAAGAAGATAAGGCAAGAACTTATCAAATCCTGTTGTGTAGGTTTCTATAAATTTTTGGTCATATTTTTTAGACTCATAGAGTTCATACATCATACCAAGCATCATTGCAACATCGGTATTTGGTAACGGTGCTATCCACTGGGCGTTTAAAAATTTGCAAGTTGCATTTTTTATAGGATCTATGAAAATAACTTTTTTTCCACTCTTTTTTAGTTCTTCAAGATATTTTAAACCTTGCTCATCACTAACTGTCCAAGCTATTTTTAAGGTTGAGTATGGATCAGCACCCCAAATAACAACAACATCGGCATTTTCTAATACTAAAGGCCAAGAAGTTTGTTGCTCATATACCTCAATTGTTCCTAGGACATGTGGCATAATAATTTGTGATGCACCAGTTGAATAATCGCCTAAAGTTCCTGTAAAACCACCTATTTGGTTCATAAATCTATGAAGTAAGATTCTTGCATTTTGCATATTTCCAGGACTTTTCCAGCCATAGCTTCCTGCAAAAACGCTAGTATTGCCGCTTGCTTTTATTGTTTTTTTAAGCTCGTTTGCAATTAGCTTTATAGCTTTGTCATAGCTTACTCTAACCCACTCATCACTTCCTCTAAGTTCAGGTTTTGGGCTATCTGGATTTTCTAAATAGCTTTTTCTTACATAAGGATATTTGACCCTATCTTTTGCATAAACCAAATCAGCTGTGTAGTGCTGAAGAGGATTTTTTATGCTTGAAGTTTTGTTTAAAGGCTCGCTTTTTACGATTTTGCCATCTTTTATGGTAAGTTTTAAAACGCCCCAGTGAGCTCCTGTTATAACTTCACCATCTTTAATAATCTTGAAATTTTTAGTAGCATTCTCGGCCGCAAAAAGGTTCATTTTCATAAAAAATGGCACACAAAATGCCGCACCAATTGTTTTAAGTGAATTTCTTCTTGATAAATTTACTGACATTTTTTACTCCTTTGTAGTAGTTTTTTGTAAATATTGAGAAACTAAAAATCTATCTTTTTTATCCATTACAGTTCTACTTAACATAGACTTTAATATACTTGGCCACTGATTTGCGTTGTATTCGTTGATGCTATGAAGGGCATGACACATTGAACAACTCTCAGTGTAGATACTAGCAGCTCTATCCATGATAGGTTTTAATTCTTTATAAAAATCCTTATCATCGGTATAGGCTTCAACACTTACTTTACTCCAAGCACCTTTTTCTAAGACCTTAACATCTACGGCTGCATTTTTTCCAAAAGCTGCGTTTAGGATTCTTTTTCCCTCGCTAAAATATATTGCTTCACTCACATCATCTTGGATATATCCCTCAATTTTAATTTTAAGTATATCGCCATCTTTTTCTAATATTTCTACAGGTGCCGTTGGAAGTAGCCTTCCAATAGCCTTTTTATCGCCTTTATCTGCATAGAGAGACTTTACAACATCACTATAAACCATCTCATTTGCAAATGCAAAAGCGCAGGCAGAGACAAATAATAAAATTTTTTTCATATATCCTCCTTATAATTTTTTGTGAATTATATCATAAATAATATAAATATGATATAAAATAATATTATTTCATCTAGCATTGAACTTTAAGATGAAATTTAAATTAAAAAATAGTTAAATTAAAGTGAATATTAATGATTTTAATATGATTTTTTAATTAAAGTTAAAAGTAGGTCATTATAGTAAGTAGAATTCAAAGAGCAAATTTGCTCTTTGAATATTTTAAGTTTTAGTGTAGGTTTTCTATATAGTTCATAGCGCTAAGTGCCGCAACTGCACCATCTCCAGCTGCTGAGATAACTTGCTTTGGGGCATCTTGTCTGATATCGCCTGCTGCAAAAAGACCTTCAATGCTTGTTTGCATTTTTAAATCAACTTTTACTTGTCCAACTTCATTTGTATTGCAAATAAATTTATCATCATTTTTAATAATACTATTTCTAACATTAAGCCCCACAAAAGTAAAAATTCCAGGAACTTTTAGCTCTTTTGTTTTCCCGTCATTAAATTTTACTCTAACTCCAGTAACGCCTGAGTTATCTCCATAAACTTCATCAACAACAGCGTTTAAAACAAACTCTATTTTTGGATTTTTCTTAGCTTTTTCAACTGTTATTGGTGCGGCACGAAAGCCTTCTCTTCTGTGTATTAAATAGACTTTTGAGACAATGTTTGTTAAATAAATGGCTTCTTCTAATGCAGTATCACCACCGCCTAAAACAGCAACTTCTTTATTTTTATAAAAAAAGCCATCGCATGTTGCGCAAGTACTAACTCCTTTTCCAAAAAACTCATTTTCACCTTTAAAGCCTGCTTTTCTAGGTTCTGAGCCAGTTGCTAGGATAACAGCTTTTGCTTTAAACTCATCACCACTATCTGTAAAAATGCTAAAACTTTGATCTTTGTTTTTTACAACTTTTACAACTTTTTTACTCTCTTGTTTTAAACCAAATCTAAAACATTGATCAAGCCAAGGTTGCATAAAGCTAAGCCCATCCATTATAGTTGCAACTCCTGGATAGTTTTCTATCTCAGAGCTTCCTGTAATTTGGCCACCAGGCATACCAAGTTCAAATAAAACAACATCTTTAAGTCCGCCTCTTGTGGCATAAAGTCCTGCTGCAAGACCTGCTGGTCCGCCGCCAATGATAGCTAAATTTAACATTTCAATCCTTTTAATTTTATTATGAATTTATTTTAAAAAATAGATTAATAATAAAATTTGAAGCTAAAAAGCTTCAAATTTACTATAAAAGTGAGTTTATTTTATCAGTGATTGCTTGTTTTGACTGAGCGCCAATAAGTTGATCTTTTATCTCGCCATCTTTAAAGAAAAGTAAAGTTGGAATGCTTCTTATACCAAATTCAACTGCTAAGTCTTGCTCTTCGTCGGTATTTACTTTACAAATTTTAGCTTTTCCTTCAAATTCTTCTGCTAACTCATCAATAACAGGAGCAAGCATTCTACAAGGTCCGCACCATGGAGCCCAAAAATCAACTAAACTAACGCCTTCTTTTGCTACATCGAAATTTTTTGATGTAAGTTCTATGTATTTTGCCATTTTTTCTCCTTTTAGAAAAATTAATATTATAAATTATATCGAAAAAACTATTAACCAAAAAACAATATGTATTATCAAATAGTAATATTTTCTATAAATTCAAATTTATCTTTTTTAAACACCAAAGCATCAACTTGGTAGTTTGTAATTTCTGGATTTTTTAAAAGATAGAAATTTAAAGTTTTTAAAATTTTATCTAATTTTTGAGGAGTTATGCGGTAAATCGCTTCATAATCACCTTTTGTAGCTTTTACTTCGATGAAGTGATAAACATCATCTTTTTTAGCTATGATGTCAATTTCACCAAATTTACTTTTAAAATTTCGATCAACTATTTCAAATTTGAGTTTTTTTAAAAAATTTATAGCTTTTTCTTCGCTTTTAAATCCAAAAATATACTCTTTTAATCCCAAATTTACTCTTCTATCCTTATCATAAAAGGTCTATTTAAAACAAATTCAAAATTTTCTAAAATTCCCATAACTCTTTTAATATTTGCTTCAAGGCTTAAATGGGTTGTAAAATAAAGTGTGGTGTGTTTTTCACCCTTATTTCTTGGTTTTTGTAAAAAGCTATCTATTGAGATATTGTTTTGGCTCATCACATTTGTAATGCTGGCTAAAACGCCAGTTCTATCTTCGACTTTTACTCTTAGATAGTATTTTGTTTGAATATTTTTTTGTTCGATTAACTCCATTTTTTTAAAATTTTGAGCATATCCAAGCATTGGGTTTTTATTTCCTTTTGCGATGTCTATAAGATCTGCAATAACCGCACTTGCAGTTGCATCTCCTCCAGCACCTGGACCATAATACATACTTTCATTTAGTGCATCACAATTTATACTAACTGCATTCATCACGCCATCAACTTCGGCAATTATCCTATCTTTATTAATTAGTGCTGGATGAACTCTAAGCTCGGCCTTGCCATCAGTTATTTTTGAAATTCCTAAAAGTTTTATAGTATAGTCAAACTCTTTTGCAAAAAAGATATCTTCATTTGAAATTTTTCTAATACCTTTAACTAAAATATCTTCAGGATCGCCATGAACGCCATAAGCAATACTGCTTAAAATCAAAAGCTTGTGAGCTGCATCAATCCCATCAACATCAAAAGTTGGATCTGCCTCAGCATAACCCAAACTTTGAGCTTTTTTAAGCACATCTTCAAAATTTGAGTTATTTTGCATCATATCTGTTAAGATATAGTTGCTTGTTCCATTTAAAATTCCTACTATTTTTTCAACTCTGTTTGCGCTAAGTCCCTCTCTTAGGGCTTTTATAATTGGAATGCCACCTGCAACACTTGCTTCAAATCCAAAAGGCGTATCTTTTGCAAGATTTTGTAAAGTGTATCTGTGATATGCAAGCATGGCTTTGTTTGCTGTTACAACTGGCTTTTTTTTCTTCAAAATTTCACTAACTATACTAAAAGGCTTTTCAACACCACCCATAAGCTCAATATAAATATCTATATCATCTCTATTTAATACACTTTTAATATCATCAGTTAGCGGGATATCAACACCTCTATCTTTATTTAGGTCTCTAACTGTACCAACTACTGGAATTATCTCTTTTCCAGCTCTTGCACTTATTAGATCTTTATTTTTTTGTAAAATTTTAATAACAGAACTTCCAACTGTTCCAACGCCTAAAATCGCTACGTTCATTCATTTCCTTTTAAGAAATTTTTTATATTTTTTGCTGCTTGTTTGATTCGGTTTTCATTTTCTATTAAAGCAATTCTTACAAACTGATCCCCGCCACTTCCAAAGCCACTTCCAGGACTTACTGCAACATTTGCTTCCTCAAGCAGTTTTTTGCTAAATTCAAGACTTTTTATTTTTGAAAATTTTTCTGGAATTTTTGCCCAAACAAACATAGAAGCAACTGGTTTTTTAATCTCCCAAGAAGCATTTTCAAAAGATTTTATTAAAAAATCTCTTCTTTTTTCATATTTTAATCTTATCTCATCAATGCAACTTTGATCTCCATCAAGTGCGATTGTAGCTGCAACTTGAATAGGTGTAAACATACCATAATCAAACCATGATTTTATCTTTTTCAAAGCTGCTACTAGTTTTTGGTTTCCACACATAAAGCCAACTCTCCAACCTGCCATATTATAAGTTTTTGATAGTGTGTAAAACTCAACTGCTACATCTTTTGCTCCATCAACTTCTAGGATAGATGGGGTTTTATATCCATTAAAAGAAAGCTCAGCATAAGCAATATCACTAATTACATAAAATCTTTTTTCTTTTGCCATTTTTACAAGGCGTTCGTAAAAGCTCAAATTTACAACTGCAGTTGTTGGGTTATGAGGGAAATTTACAACTACATATTTTGGTTTTGGAATGCTTTCTTCAAAGGTTTGCTCTAGGTCTTTAAAAAATTTATCTTCATCTAAAAAGAAATCCTCCCCATAAACCAGTGGCATTTTTACAATATTTCCACCAGCTATTATGAAGGCTTGAGTATGTATAGGGTATGCAGGATCGGGCACTACAGCTACATCACCAGGATTTATAATAGCTGTTGTTAAGTGAACAAATCCCTCTTTGCTTCCCATGGTTGCAACTATTTCTTTATCTGGATCAAGAGTGACATTAAATTTCCTTTTATACCAAGAAGCACATGCTAGTCTTAATTTATAAATTCCTTGAGAAACAGAATATCCATGGGTTTTGTCTTTGTTTGCGCTTTGGCATAATTTATCAATGATGTGTTGTGGAGTTCTTCCATCGGGATTTCCCATAGAAAAGTCGATTATATCTTTACCTTCGTGTCTTGCTTTCATTTTTATTTCATTTATTTGAGCAAAAACATAATTTGGAAGACGTTCTATTTTATTAAAACGAATTTCATCAAACATAACATTCTCCTTTTTATTTAAGGTTAAATTTAAGTCCATTTTTTATGTTATCTAGGCTAGCGCTATCGCCAATTTGTATATATGTTGCATCTTTTGGGATAGATAGGTTTAAGCTTTTTTTTGTCTCATCTTCTCTAATGCTTTGTAATAAGTTTAACTCATTATCAAAAATCCTAACTTCTGGATGCCAAGCATCCATACTTTGAGAGATAATATTTATTTCATTTTTGCCTTTTATGTTTAAAAAATATGGTTTTTGCGGTTTTTGCAAGTCATATATAAACTCAGGCGCTAGATTTAAATTTGATAAGTTTACTTCATATATGAAAGTATCATTTTTTTTTGATACGTTTTTGATATATGCTGATCTTTTTTTAAACTCATCATAAACTTTATCTGGAGTTAAAACTCTTGAACCTATTATTAAAATTTTATAACTTGAGTTTTGGTTGTTTGTAAATTCTAAATTTTGATAGTTTTTAAATCCAAGCTCTTCTAAAACATCACTAACAAGCTTTAATAAAACAACACCTTTTGAATTTGAGTTAAAAACAATTTCAGTTTTTGAGTTTTTTGAGTAGTTGCTTAAGATTTTATCGTCAATTAATTTTTTTGTGATTCTTCTAATATCAGGATTTTGATACTCATCTATAAACTCACTCACACCCTCGCCATCTCCGCCTAAATTTAGTGATATTTCTTTAGGTGTTGCCCCAAATGTTAAGCTTAAAAAACATAGCGTTAAAATTAAACTTCTTACCACGCTTTGCCCTTATTTAGCTTTAAGAACTCATCATAGCTTATAGCACTTACATCACCTTTTTTTATTAGAAATCTATGTGGGTTTTTATCATTAAATTTTTCTTCTTTTTCTTTTGTATTTAGTGTAAAAAGTCCGTGTCCTGTTAGGATAAGTTGATCTTTATTGAGATCAAATTCAAAGAATTTATCTGTTGTTTTAGTGGTTTTTGAACCAGTTTTTAAATCAATTATGCCTATCCAAATTTTCTCAGTTGGGTTTATGCCTTGTTTTTGATCTTTTGCTAAATTTTCATTTAAAGGTCCTTTATCAGTCAAATTCTCACTACTTAAATTTTCATTGCTTAAATTCTCATCTTCGTTTAATAGAGTAAGTTTTTCAAGGGCATTTAAACTCTTATTTTCATCAGCTACTTCTTCTAAATTTTCTTCGTTGTTAGAATCTGTTTCTTTAAGGCTAAACTCCGGTGTTTTGTTATTAAGATTTAAAATTTCAATTCCTGTTTTTTCAAGCTTTAAGTTTGTTTCATCTATCATTGTAGAATTTGTTGAATATACTTCTGTTTTACCGTCTTTGAAATTTAAAAACTTATCTATTTCGTAAAGCTTAAAGTTAAAAATAACCCAAACAATGATAACAAGTAACACTAGCCAAAATAAAAATTTTGGAAGTTTTTTATGCTCTGTTATTGCAACTTTTTGTTTTAAAGGGCTATTAAATTTAGTTTCTTTTTTTATGGTTAAATCTTCTATGTTGTTTGCGTTAAACTCATCAAGCCAAGGTTGTAAGTCAACCTCATATTCTCTTTCAAGTATCTTTACATATGCTTTTACATTTGTATCTTTTAATGAGTCGAAATCCTTTTGTAAAATCCATCTTATATAATCAACTTCAATATGCGTTGTTTTGGCTATTTCGTTGATTCCAATACTTTCTAATTTTTCTAAAGCATTATTTTTATTGTTGTCCATTTGTCATCCTGTCACAAAATATTGCAAATGCTGCATTAACATTTAAAGAATCCCAATTATTTCTCATTTTTATGCCGATTAATTCATCGCATTTTTGAATGGCCTTATTTGGAATTCCCTCGCCCTCGCTTCCCATTACAAGCACCTTTTTACTAGCAAATTCTTTTAAATTTTTACCTTTTGCATCTGATGCGTAAATTTTAAAACCAACTTGCTTTAACTCATTTAAAAGAGTTAGCCCATCTTCGAATTTACAAATTGGTATTTCATACGCAGCACCACTGCTAGATCTAATAATACCTTCTATTGCTAAACTTTTGGTTACAATAATTACACCATCAACTCCAAGTGCGTAAGCTGAGCGAACTATCGCGCCTATGTTTCCAACATCACTTAGATTATATAAAACTGCCAAAAAATTCTTAGATTTTAAATCTTTAAATTCGCTAAACTTATAATCTTTAACTTCGGCTAAAAAACCTTGATGATTGCCACCCCTTGCTAGGGCTTGAGCTTTTTTAAAGTCAAGTTTTTCTATTTTTATATTAAGCTTTGAAATCTCCCTAAATAAAGCTTTATCGCACTCTTTGGCAAGAAAAATCTTTAAAAACTCATCTTTGTGGTTTTTTAACAGATGTAAAAATAGCTGTTTTCCATAAATTATCATTTTAAAATAATATCCAAAGAGGCTTAAAAAACAGCTTATTTTATTAAATTTTTATAAATTTCTTTTTGATTTATTCCTGTAATTTTTGATAAAAGTTTTGATTTTTGTTTGGGTGGTATATCAAGATCTAAAATATCACTTTCTAAAATGGTTTCAAACTTTGTATTTTTACTCTTATCTAGTATGAGACAAAACTCACCATTTAAATTTTCATTTTCTAAAATTTGGGTTAAATTTATAGCTTTATCAAAATATTTTGTTTCAAATTTTTTAGTTGCTTCTTTTATGATAAAAATTTTTCTTTGTGGGTCTAGGCCTGAAATAGTTTTTATTAAATTTAAAATCCTCTTTGGGGATTCATAAATTATCACTGGATAGGGTGAATTTAAAGCATTTTGTATAGCTACTTTTCTCTCATCGCCTTTGTTTGGTAAAAAACCTAAAAAGCTAAACTCTTTTTCTACTAACCCACTTGCAACAGCTGCCAAAATTAAGGCATTTGAGCCACTTAAAACTTCATATTCGACTTTATTTTTTTGAGCAAATTTAACTAAGCTATTTCCAGGATCGCTAATGCATGGCATTCCAGCATCGCTCATATATGCACATATTTTATCAAAAATATCTAAGTCAATATTTTTTAAAATTTCATCTTCATTGTGTGAATGGAGTGAGTAAAAAGATACATCTTTTAGCTTTAAAGAATAGCGAGTTTGGAGTAGGTTTAAAAATTTTTTAGTAACTCTTGTATCCTCGCAAAAAATAACTTCGCATTTGGCTAAAACTTCTAAAATATGCAAGGATACATCAGATAAATTTCCTATTGGTGTAGGAATAAAATAAAGCAATTATTTCATACCGTATTTTTTCTTAAATTTATCGACTCTACCTGCTGAATCTACGATTTTTTCACTTCCTGTAAAAAATGGATGACATTTTGAACAGATATCAACTCTTAGCTCTTTTTTGTTTGACTTTGTTTCAAAAACATTTCCACAAGCACAAGTTACAGTGCAATCCATATAGTCTGGATGAATATCTTTTTTCATAAAATTTTCCTTTTTATATTTTTAGTTTTGAATTTAGAATAAGTTTGCATTTTACTATAAAAAATATAAAAAATCAAATTTAAAGTAAAATTTTTGATGCAATTCCTACGACAGCACTATTTGATTTTAAAATAAAAGGCGAGTTTAGTCCAACCTTATCTTTAACTTTTAATCTTTCATTATCACTAAATCCACCTTCAGGCCCTATAAAATAAATTTTATTTTTATTCAAATTTTGGATTTTTTCGCCGCCAAAATCTACCAACGCAATGTTGTCAAATTTAGTTAAAAACTCATCAAAACTATTGTAAATTTCAAACTCTATTATAGAGTTTCGCCCGCATTGTTGTGATGAGTTTATCAAAATTCTTTCAAATCTTTCTAAATCGAGTTTAAAATTTTTTTGCGAGAACTCAGTATAGACAAAAAATATCTTTTTAACTCCGATTTCATTTAAAGTTGGAAGAGTTTTTTCTATAACTATAGGATCTACAACCGCCCACGCAATACTTAAAAAAAGTTCATCTTTTGGCAGGGAATGTTTAAAAACAAGCTCTAAAGAGATTTCTTTTTTTGAAATTTCTGTTATTTCATAAATATAATTATAATTATCTTTCAAATTTCTTATATCAATTCTTTGATTTTCCTGAACGCGTCTAGCTTTTAGATGTTTAAAGTCATTTATCTTTAAAAGCTCATCTCCGGCATTTTTATCATATAAAAAAACCATTTATAAAACCTCCAAAATAAGTGTAATTGTTAAAATTATGCTAACTAAAATTTTAGCTTTTTTCTTAAATTTTTCATAATTTTTTGTGTAATATCCTTTTTTTAAGGCTTTAAAACTAATGCCAATAAATGCTGGAAAAATAATACTAGCTAAAATCATCAAAAAAACCTTAAAGCTTATGTGAAAATTAATAACAGGCAACATTATAATGCCTGTAAAAATTAAAGCTGAAAGACTAAAACTATAAAGCGGTATAAAAAATCTTATTCTTTTATGAAATTTAATACCATTTTGCGAGTTAGAAAAAATCAAAATCAAAAAAATCAAGCTTAAAACTATAAAAAACTTTGAAAAAAAACTATGTAAAGCAAGACTTAAATCATAAAATTCTATCATTTAGCAATCTTTTGGAAAATTAAACTTAATGCCATTTTTAAGTTTTGTAAAAAATTCTTTATCATCTAAATCAGCTAAAATTTCAGGACTAAAACTTATATCTTTAAGCTCTATTTTTCCCATATTTTCATTGTATGCATCATCTCTAAAGCATTGTGCATATCCAGTGGCTGTTTCATGAACTATAATACTATAAAGTGTGACATTTTTTTCATTATTGTACATATTTGTAAGACTTAAAAGTCTGTCAATTAAAATAAAAAAAACTCTACAAAACTGCTCTGCGCTTGGGTTTTGTGGAATTTCTATCCATCTTTTTGAGTGTTTTTTAATATCATTTTTATATTCATCGCTATCGCCTGAAAAAAGTGTTGTAGCATGGTCAAAACTATCAATTATTACTTTTATACCTTGTTTCATTAATCCAAAATCATATACCATTCCAGCACTATCTAAAAAATTTGAACTAAGCATTACTTCGCACTTATATGAGTGTCCGTGAATACTAGTTCTGCAACGCTTCGAAGAGCAAAATCTTACAATATGTGCATTTTCAAAGTCATAAATTTTTCTTATTATCATACACCCTCTTTATCGTTAAATATTCTAATATGAACTCTATCTGTATAATTATAGCCGTTTTCAAGACAGAAATTAAATACAAATTTAGCATTTTTTTTAAGTTCATCTATGTTTTTAGCTAGTGGCATACAAAAAACATCACTTTTTTTAGCATTTTTAATAGCGTTTAAAATCTCACAAATTTCATCATTTGGATTAAAATCAGGACTTATTACAAATTTATAAAAGCACTCTTTTGTGTTTTGTTTTAATAAATTTAAAGCTTTAAAATTTAGTCTTTTTTCTCTTATTTCGCCAGAGATTGAAAGTTTTATGGAAATTGCATAAATGCAGTTTTTATAAAGAGGAAAATCCTTAAAATCAATCTCAATCGTTCCATTTGTTTCAAAATGAACTTCATAGCCTTGATTTAAAATTTCGCTAATAAAATCATAAAAAATGGGATTTTTATGGTGAATTAGTGGCTCACCACCTGTTATTATAATAGCTGGCTTATAGTCTAAATTTGGAATTTTTGATAAAAGAGTTTTTGCGCATTCAATTTTTTCATAATTAAAATGACTTGTAAAAACAGCTTTGATTGTATCACACCCTTTTAAAATTTCCCCTGTTTTTGGAGAAATTTTAACTACATTAAAGCCCGGACATTTTAAATTACACCCAGCAAAACGAAAGAAAATAGCATTTGTACCAGTATATTTTCCCTCGCCTTGGATACTGTGAAATACTTCAACTAGATTTAAAGACATTTAACTTTTACTCTAAATATAAAAAACTTTATTCATATTTTAGCCACCAGTTTTATAAAAAGCTCTACTTGAAATTTCATTTTGATTTATGCTGTTTTCCCATCTATTTTTTTCAGGTTTATTTTTTAAAACTTCTCTTAAAATTTCACTTGCTTTTATAATGTCACCGTTTCTAACAGCTTCTTTTATGCTTAGTGCATCTTCAAAATATAAACAAGGTATTAAAAGCCCTTCTGCACTTAGTCTAATTCTATTGCAAGTACTGCAAAAATCGTGCTTATGCGGATCAATTATTCCAAATCTATATCCATCTTCTAATTCAAAAAGGGTAGCTGGAGAGTTTAGTTTTTTAACACTTTCTTTGAATTTAAATTTGCTTGATAAAATAGTTAAGATTTCATCTTTTTTAAGGCTTTTTAAAAAGTTTTTTGCATGGATATTTTCCATATATTCGATAAATCTAATTTCACATCCATGATTTTTAGCAAATTCTAAAAGATTTATAAGCTCATCATCGTTAAAATTTTTTAAAGCTACACAGTTTAATTTGACTTTAAGTCCAACATTTAGGGCTTCCTCAAAGCCACTTATAACTTTTTCAAGGACGTTTTTTCCAGTTAATTTAAAAGCTTTTTCTTTGTTCAGGGTATCAAGGGACATATTAATTCTTTTTAGTCCGCTATCTTTTAGTTTTTTGGCAAAATCTTTTAAGAAGTATCCATTTGTAGTCATTGCTAAGTCAATATTTGGGGCATAATCACTTATCATTTTTATAAATTTATCAGTATCTTTTCTAACTAAAGGTTCTCCGCCTGTTATTCTTATTTTTTTAACACCCTCATCAATTGCAACTTTTATAAATAAAAATAGCTCTTCAAAGCTTAAAATTTTTTCATGCGGTACCCATTCAAATGGTTTATTTGGCATACAGTATTTGCACCTAAAATTACATCTTTCAGTAACAGAAACTCTTAAATAATCAACAATTCTTCCATGCCCATCTATTAACATCTTTTATCCTTTTATTAGATTATAAAAGATTTTTTTAAATTTAGCACAAATAAAATTTATTTATTAACAAGCTTATCTATGTTTTGCAAAGACTTAATAACAGGCTCAATCTTATCATCAATTTGTTTATCAAGTTCATCAGCAAGTATGCCTATATCAAACATTTCAAGTTCTTCTTTTAGTTTTGCAACCTCTTTTTTTAAGATAAAAATTTCATTCATATTATCATTGACTATATGATCATATCTATCAAATTTTTTATTTGTTTGGCTATCTTTTACATAAAGTAAAATTAGCACTATAAAAAGCACTACGCAAAGTCCTAAAATAATAATGCTATTAGCATCCATTTTTTCTCCTTTTTTAAAAAAGATTTAAAATCTTGACGAACTTATTAAAAAACTTTTCAAACTTTCTGTAGTCACGGACACAAAGTCCGCTTGCTTGAAAGTTCAAAAAGTTTTTTATAATACCGCCTATTTTTGAAAATCTATTTTTATAACTTTTAAAATTTTAGTAAATTTTAAAAGGGCGGAGCATAGATTTTAAAAAATAGGCGCAGTTAGGCAAAAGTTTTTTAGTCCCACGATGCGAGCATACTTTTTGTATGTGAGCGAGTGGGCTAAGAAACTTTTTATTTAAATATGCCAAGCTTTTAAATCTTCAAATCTAAAAATATAAAACAAAAAAACATTATTCCCAAATAACCATTTAGTGTAAAAAATGCTTTGTCTATTTTAGTAAAGTCTTTATTTACAATCTCATGTTCTTTATACAAAATAATAGCTGAAATTATAACACCTAAATATGCAAAAAATCCCAAATTTGAAGCCATGCAAAAAAGTAACCAAAATAAAATTGTAATTGCGTGAAAAACACTTGAGATAAACATAGCTGCTCTACTTCCGTAACATGCTGGAATACTATAAAGACCAGCTTTTTTATCATATTCCATATCTTGAAGTGAGTAGAGTATGTCAAACCCAGCTACCCAAAAAGCAACTCCAAAACATAATAAAATAGCCCAAAGAGGAATAGCTCCTAAAACTGCCACACTTCCTGCAATTGGAGCAAGCCCTAGGCAAAATCCAAGCACTATATGAGCGGTTTGTGAAAATCTTTTAAAAATTGAATATCCGCCTAAAAAAATTAAAATTGGAAATGATAAATAAAAGGCTAAACTATTTATAAAATATGCTACTACTATAAAAATTAAAGCATTTACTCCTATGAAAATAAGTAAATTTGTCTTTCCGATTCTTCCATCAACACTTGGTCTATTTGCACATCTTGGATTTGGTTCGTCTATGTCTTTGTCCATATATCTATTAAAAGCCATAGCAAAACTTCTTGCACTTACTGCGCATAAAATTCCTAAAATAAATAGTCTCCACCCAAACCACATCGTGTTATTTTCAAGCTTTGAAGCCGTAATCATAGCTATAAAAATAAATGGCAGAGCAAAAACTGAGTGCTTAAAAACAATAAGTTCGTTAATATCTGCTAAAACTTGCCTAAATTTTTTCATTAATTCCTTTCAAAGTTTTTATTTTAGCTAATTTAAGATAAAATATATATTATTAGTTTTAAAAATTGCACAAATTAGGGGAAATATGTTTTTTGAGTTTGCTATTATTGCGCCAACTGCAAGTGGAAAAAGTGATTTAGCGATAGAGCTAGGGAGTGAGTATGATTGTGTTATATTAAGCCTTGATTCACTTTCAATCTATAAAGATATAAATATAGCAAGTGCAAAACCAAGTGATGATGAGTTAAAAATGTTAAGACATTTTGGTATAAATTTGACTTATCCAAATAAACATTTTAGCGTTGGTGATTTTATAAATGAGTATAAAAAAGCCAAAAATTTTGCTGAAAATAAAAATAAGCCCCTTATAATAACTGGCGGAAGTGGATTTTACTTAAAATCTATGTTAAATGGACTTGCTCCAAGGATTGAAGATATAAAATCAGGTTTATCAAATTTAGAAATTTACACCCTTGCTTTAAAAATTGATCCCAAATTTGCATCTAAATTCAGTCAAAATGATACTTATAGACTCAATAAATGGTATAGTATTTATCAAAAAACAGGTGAAATTCCATCGCTTTTTTTAGAAAAAAACACATTGCCACCAGTTATAGAAAATCTTAAAATTTATGAAATTTCAGCTCCAAAAGAAATTTTAGATAAAAGAATATCTCTAAGAACAAAAAATATGATAAAAAATGGTCTTATAGATGAGGCAAAAATGCTTTTTGCAAAGTATAATCCAGAGTTAAAAGCATTAAATTCAATTGGCTTAAAAGAAACAAAAGAGTATTTAAAAAAAGAAATTTCCCTAGATAAACTCGAAGATTTAATCACCACACACACAATTCAGCTTGCAAAAAGACAAAGAACTTTTTTTAAATCTCAGTTTAAAAACAAAACAACACTTCCTTTAAATGAACTAAAATATCACTTAAAAGAAGTTTTAAAAACCGCTAAAAACAGTAGCATTGTATAAAAACGCAAGTATAAATTTAACTACAAAAGGTGCCAAAAAGCAAAAAGCAGCACAAAGTATTAGTGAAAATTTAATAAAGCCATTTTCTTCAAAGCTTATTTTGCTTTTTTCATCATATAAAAACATATTTACAACAAGTTTTAGGTAGTAAAATAGGGCGATAGCAGAGTTTAACGCCATAACAATAGCTAAAATTATATATCCTTTGCTAAGTGCTGCATTTAAGATATAAAATTTACCCCAAAAAAGACTAAATGGTGGAATTCCAGCAAGGCTTAACATAAAAAGCGACATAAGTAATGAGATGCCTAAATTTGACTTTGCTAAACCTTTAAAACTTTCATAATCATAATGCCCATTTTTTATACTCCAAAGTATGCCAAAAGCACCTAAATTTGCAAAAGAAAACATTATCCAATATAAAAATAGTCCCACGTTTGCATCTGTTGAGTTTATAAAAATTGCACCTAGGATAAATCCTGCATGAGAGATTGAACTAAATGTAAGCATTTTTTTAATATTTTTAGAGCTTAGGGCTACAATATTGGCAAAACTCATAGTGATTATGGCTAAAATAAAAAGTATACTTTTAACACTTTCAATGTCTAAAAGCAGATCAAACACTCTAAGCACAACAATAAATGCTGCTAACTTTGGAACAATAGATATAAATCCAGCTAAAATTTCATTTGATGCGTTGTAAATATCGCTAAGCCAAGTGTGAAATGGCACAAGCGATACCTTAAATCCAAGACCTGTTATTATAAAAATAGATGAAATTATTAAAAGCCAGTTGCTTTCTAAATTTTTTAAAGAATAATTCATCTCATAAAGTTCTACGCTTCCAAGACTTAAGTATAAAAGTCCAGCTCCAAATACAAAAAAAGCACTTCCTAAAGCTCCCATTACAAAATATTTAATGGCTGCCTCTACACTTTTGGTTGTATTTTTTAAAGCTATTAAAGTATAAAGACAAAGGCTTGAAAGTTCAAGTCCAAGAATGATTAGGATTAGATTATCACTCATTATCATCGTATTAAAGCCAGCTATCATAAATAAAAATAGAGTGTAAAACTCACTTTTTTGATACTCTTCAAATTCATTTCTAGCAAAACTAAAAAGTAAGAAAAATAAAGATGTTAAAATTATAATTGTTGCACCTAAAATAGCAACACCATCTAATAAGATCAGATTAAAAAATCCCCTTAAATCTCCACTAAATGTAAGGATAAAACCTAAATCAAAAACTAGTGCTAAACTTGTTAGGCTTAGATAAAATTTACTTGTTAAATCCTTTTTTATCATACCCATTATGAGCAAAAAAACTCCAAATAATATTAAAAAGGCAATTGGAAAAAGGCAAAGCATATTTAATTTTTCAATGTCAAAAATAACTTTATTTACCATATATCATCCTTAGTTCATTTGCTGATTTTATAAATTTGGTTGTGGTTTCATCACTGGCTTTATCATACATAAATGAAAGCATATTTAAAACGCCATCATTTATCCAAGCCAAAAGCGTGTTTGGAAAAACTCCTAAAACTAAAACTAAAACTAAAATAGGAATTATGGCGCAAAGCTCAAATGCTTTTAAATCAGGCAAAGTTAAATTTGCTTTATTAGTAATTTTTCCAAAAAAAGTAAGTTTATATAAATTTAGACTGTAAATTGCACCCATTATGATGCCAAAACCACCAAGCACGGCAAACCAAGGGTTAGTTTTGAAAATACCTAAAAGACTTAAAAACTCACCCACAAATCCACTTGTTAAAGGTAGCCCAATGCCTCCAAGAATCATTATGCAAAAGATAGTCGCATATATTGGCATGATTTTGGCAAGACCACCAAATTTAGCCATTTCTTTTGTGTGTGTTCTATCATAGATAAAGCCAACTAGCATAAAAAGCCCACCGCTTACAAGTCCATGACTTACCATAAAAAATATCGCTCCACTAATGCCTTCAATGCTCATTGAAAAAATTCCAAGCATTATGATACCCATGTGGGCAATTGAGCTATATGCAATAACTTGCTTTATATCTTTTTGATAAAACGCGATAAAAGAGGTGTAAATTACCATTATTATGGCAATTATGCAGATAAAATTTGCAAAATAATAACTTGCATCTGGAAATATCGGCAAAGAAAATCTTACAAAACCATAAGTTCCCATTTTAAGAAGAACTGCAGCTAATAAAATAGAGCCTATTGTCGTGGCTTTTCCGTGAGCATACGGAAGCCAAGTGTGAAACGGAAAAAGCGGAGTTTTAATAGCAAATGCAATACCAAAAGCTAAAAATAGCCAAATTTGGGTGTTTTTAGGAATTGCTAGTCTTTGCCAATCAAGTATGCTAAAGCTATAACTTCCAGTTGTTTTATAGTGCAAATATGCCATAAAAATAAGCCCTAAAAGCATGAAAATCGAGCCAAAAAAGGTATAGATAAAAAACTTAATTGCTGCGTAAATTTTATTTTCACTTCCCCAAAAACCAATTATATAAAGCATAGGAATGAGTGAGAGCTCCCAAAATATATAAAAAAGTATAGCATCCAAGCTTAGAAAAACACCCATCATTGTCATTTCTAATAGTAAAATAGAAATTATTAGATGTTTTTTTCTTTTTGAGATATTTAAGCTAATTAAACTAACAAAACAAATAAATGCACTTAAAACTACTAAAAACAAAGATATTCCATCAATTCCAAGAATATAATTTATCCCTAAATTTGGAATAAAAGGAATAACTTCAAGCATAATTGAGTTATTTATAGCATCAAATTTATACCATAAAAACAATGTTAAGCATAGCTCTATAAAAGAGGTTATAATGGCATAAGTTTTTATACTTTTTTCATCTACAAAAAATCCAAAAAACGCTGCAAATAGCGGAAAAAAAAGAACTATACTTAACTCCATAACGCCTCCAAAATAAAAGCCAAAATAAGCAGTATTGTAAAGCCAAAAACAAAATATCTAAGCATAAAAGATAAATTTGAAGTGTTTGTTTTATCAAATTTATTAGAAAGTAAAAGCAGTGATTTTGCTATAAAATCAACTGATTTGTCTATGGCAAAATTATCAATTTTTGAGCAAATTTCAGCCATTTTATAGTATGGTTTTATAAAAATAGTTTTATAAATTTTAGGAATGTAGTATTCGTTTTTCAGAAGTTTATAAAACATATTTTCTTTTAAATTTTCTTTAAATATGTTAAATTTATAAGCATAAATTGCAAATAAGGCTGATAATATAACGCAAAATAAAGTTATAAAAATAAGAAAGATTTGATTATTTTCTTTTATGTTAAAATCACCAGTTGTGCTTATGATGAATTTATGAAAATTTCCTTCAAAAAAGCCAGTTGTTGTAGATAAAACTGCTAAAACACTTAAAGATACGATGACAAAAACTTTTGCATCATGTGGCTTGTGAGTAAATTTGGTTTTACCAAAAAATACAAGCATTATAAGCCTAAAACTATAAAATGCTGTCATCATAGCTCCAACTAGCAAGCAAGCCCAAACTATAAAATTTTGACTATAAAATGCAGCTTCTAAAATTTTATCTTTTGAGAAAAATCCAGCAAATGGATAAATTCCAACTAAGGCTAAGCTTGCAATAGTCATCAATACAAAAGTTGGTTTTAAAAACTGATTTAGTCCGCCCATTTTTTGAATATTTAAATCATCATTCATTGCATGCATTATATTTCCTGCACATAAAAACAAAAGTGATTTAAAAAATGCATGAGCAATTAGATGAAATAGGGCAATCCAATACGCCCCAAGTCCTGCTGCAACAAACATATATCCAAGTTGTGAGAGTGTTGAATAGGCAATAATTTTTTTTAGATCATCATTTACAAGTGCCATTGATGCGCCAAAAAGCGCTACAAAAACTCCTAAAATTACTATAAAGTCACTTATAAAAGCTGCATTTATGAAAATTTCATTTGCTCTAATTACTAGATAAACGCCAGCTGTTACCATAGTGGCTGCGTGTATTAGGGCTGAAACAGGTGTTGGTCCTGCCATTGCATCGGCTAACCATGTGTGAAACGGAAACTGAGCTGATTTTCCCATTGCTCCAAAAAATAAAAGCCCAGCAATTAAGGTTATGTTAATTTTATCTAAATTTGAGATTGTAGAAAAAACAGTTTCATATTTAAGACTTCCTAGGTTTTTATATATTAGAAATAGGGCTATTAGTATGCCAAGATCCGCTACTCTATTCATTATGAAAGCCTCGTTTGCAAACCAGCTAATTTTATCTCTTTGATACCAAAAGCCAATTAATAACCAAGAGCAAAGCCCAACGCCCTCCCAGCCTATAAATAAACCTATAAAATTATCACTTAATACCAAAACAAGCATTGAAAAAACAAAAAGTCCAAGATAGGAAAAAAATCGGTTAAAGCCATCATCATTTGCCATATACCAGATGGAATAAATATGCACAACGCTTGCTACTATGCCGACCATAACAGCCATCATAACGCTCACACTATCAAGCATAAAAGAGTAGCTTAAATCTAAAAACCCTACATTTATAAAATGACTTAAAAAAATATTTACACTTCCTCTTTCTAAAACCGCTTCTAATAAAATAAATGAGCTAATTGTGCTAATTATCATTAAAAGTGATGACATTATGCCTATAGTAAAAGACTTTTTAGGAAAAAAACCTGCAATTAGCGATGAGGTAAGGGGTAAAAATAAAGAGATTAGGAAAAAATCAATCATCTTTTTGTCCTATTGTCTGTAGATCTTGAATGCTAAATGAACCAGTTTTTTTATAAAACCTAACTAAAAGTCCAAGTCCAACTGCTAATTCGCTAGCTGCGATACCTATTATAAAAATAGCAAAAACTTGTCCGTTTAAGTCAGCTTTATACTCACCAATAGCTACTAGTGCAACATTTGCTGCATTTAGTAAAATTTCAGTTGAGATAAAAAGCATTATTAGATTTGATCTTTTCATAACACCGATAAGTCCTAAAATAAACATGCAAATACTTACAAAAAGATAGTGATTTAGTCCTATTATCATAAGATATCTCCTTTTTTATCCATCTCCTTATGGGTTAAAACTATAGCGCAAATCATCGCAGCTAAAAGCAAGGTTGCACAAATTTCAAAGGCAACGATATATTTAGTAAATAAAATAATGCCAAGTAAATCAGTATTTCTTGCTCCTTCGATAATGGGATAGCTTGAGGATAGGCTTTTTGCTTTTATTGGGGCCAAAATCATTATAAAAAGCAAAATTGCTGATATTATAGAAAGAGAAAAAATAATTTTAAAAGACTTTTTATCTTCTTTAAATTCTATATTTGAGTCAAAAAACATCATTGAAAATGAGTATAAAACAACAACTGCGCCTGTATAAACTAAAATTTGGATAACTCCTAAAAACTCGGCATTTAGTAGAAAAAATAATCCTGATATAAAAATCATACCACCAGCTAATGCACTCATTGAATATAGGACTTTTGTAGAAAAAATACTTATTGCAAAAAGAAAAATACTCATAATGCTAAAAAAGTAAAATCCAATTGTTTCTATCATAAATTTTCCTTATCTAAAAAATCAGTTGGAGTAAGTCTTATTTTATCATCTTGTAGATATGAGCCATAGCCACTAAATTCCTCTTGTTCTTTTATATTTTTACTTAAAAGCTCATCCTTAAATGCATAATATGCTCTTTGCTCGCTTGCAAACTCATACTCTTTTGTATGAACTATAGCTAACTCTGGACAAACATCTGCACAAAGTCCACAATAAACGCATCTTCCCAAATTTATAGAGTAGTTTTTTACCTTTTTTCTGCCATCATCAGCTAAAAAAGTCTCCATCCTAATACATTTACTTATGCAAATTTTTTCGCAAAGTCCACAACCAATACATCTTTCATTGCCACTTTCAAGAAGTCTTTGCAGTGAATGAACCCCACGATAACGAGAGTTTAGCTCCATTTTTTCAAAAGGATATAAAAGAGTGTGGGAATTATTTTTTTTAACCATTTCTTTAAAAGTAAGACTAAGCCCTATAAATAAATCTGGACTAAAAGTTCTTTTTAAAAAGCGTTTTAGTTTTTCTTTTTTAGATATTGCTTTTATTCTATTGTCAACTTTTATGTAACTCATTTTATCTCCTTAAATATTCACAATGCCTGTTAAAAAAATCATCATTAAGCATAGTGGCATTAGAACTTTCCAGCAAAGCCCCATTAACTGATCTGCTCTTAGGTGTGGAAAAGTAGCTCTTGCCCATAAAAACAAAAAGAAAAAAAAGCTTGATTTTAAAATCATAACAATACCACCTGGTATAAACCAAATTTGGTTAAATCCACCAAAGAAAATTAGAGCTATTAAAACAGAGTAGGTTATCATATTTGCATACTCAGCTATAAAAAACATACCAAATCTCATTCCACCATAAGGCGTTGTAACACCAGCAATTAATTCGGGATCGTTTTCTGTTAAACAAAGTGGAGTTCTATTACACTCTATAAATGAGGCAATTAAAAATGCAATAAAACAAATTGGTTGCTTCCAAATAAACCATGCTCCAATTCCGCCACTTTGAGCATTTACTATATCAATTATTGAAAGTGAGCCAACAAGCATAATAATTGGAATTAGGCTCAAGCCATTTATAACCTCAAAACTAACAAGCTGCATAACAGCTCTCATTGAACCAATTAAACTCCATTTATTATAGCTTGATAATCCTGCTATTATAAGACCATAAACACAAGTTGAGCTAGCTGCTAAAACAAATAAAACACCAACACCTATATCGCTTAAAATCGGATGAACTTTTTGCCCAAAAAGTGTAAATTCTGGTAAAAAGGGTATTGGAGCCATTGCTACAAACGCAGCAGTTACGGAGATCAAAGGTGCAAGAATAAAGGCAAATTTGGCTGATTTTTGAGGGATCACATCTTCTTTAAAAAAAAGTTTTATCATATCGGCTAAAATTTGAGCTAGCCCCAAAGGCCCAACCATCCAAGGTCCAATACGGCGTTGCATATAAGCCAAAACTTTTCTTTCAGCATATGTTCCAAGTCCGGCAAGTGATGCAATTACAGCAATTATTACAAGAGATTTTATAATGCTTTGAAGTATTAGCATTCAATAGCCTTTAATTCTATTTCTTTATATCTTGTCTTAAAACCAAATTCTAAATTTTCATCATAAAATGGAAGATAAGCCCCCTCAATTTCATCATCTTTTTTTACTTTTACTTTCTCATTGTCTATCCGAACTAAATCTCCTTCTTTTAGGCCAAATTTTTGCATAAAATCAACTCCTGCGTAAAGAAAAACTTCACTTTTTAAAAACTTGCAACTATTTGTAAATTTACTAAAAGCTCCGATTTGATTTGCTTTGTAGATGAAATTTTCTAAATTTTTGTTTAAATTTGCGATTTTAAACTCATCTGTTTTTGGGCTAGAAATTTTAGGTTTTATCTCAAAACCTCTGCAATTTTGGCCGCTGTTTTTATAAAAATTATCTAAATTTGTAATTTTTGGAGCCTCAATGCTAAGGGCTTTTGCAAGGTCACTTAAATAATAACCTTTATAATTTAGTGCTTTTTTAACCGGCACAACTCTTTTATCATAGTTTGTAAAACTTCCATTTTGTTGTGTTAGTGCAGGTGCGTCTAAATTAGAATTAAAAATACCAAATTTAAAATCACCATTTTCGTTATATCCCAAAGTTTTTCCATTTTGAAAAACATCATCTAGTTTGCAGTTTAAAGTAACGCCTAAAGAATTTGTTCGTGGCGGGATAATTAGAGTCTTAAAAGGGGTAAAAGCCTCTATCATGCCAGTTAGTTTTGCTAAATTTTCAGCATTTTTACTGAATATAAAATCCTCTCCAATAACCAAAACAAGCTCTTTTTTATCAAGAGCAAGTTTATCAAACTCATCTTCATCTAAATTTAGGGTTTCAAAGTAATCAATTTTATATTTTTCAAGCCAACTAGGTAAATTTTTACCAAATTTAAAAAGAATTAATAGCAAAATCTCTATATCAAATTTTGGACTATGTTTGCAAAATAGTAAGTTTTTTGAAAAGCCCTCAACCACGCTATCTTTTATGGTGTGAAAATAAATAGCGTTTGCTTTATTTATCTTTAAAGCATTGTTTAGTTTGTATGATAAATTTGGACTATCGTGTCTTAGAAAACTACCAGCAACTACTATAAAATCAGCATTTTTGATGTTTTGAGAATTTGCTAAAAAAAGATTTTTCCCAGAATATTTTTCAAAATTTTTTAAGAAATTTTGGTATTTTAAAGCCTCATCATTTATTAAATTTAATCCAAATTTTTCTTTTAAATTTGATAAAATTTGCGCATCTTCGTTTGTTATAAAACTATTGAATTTGATGTTTTTGATTTCATTATTTTTAATTAAATTGATAATTTTATTGAATTTACTCTCATTTTTATGGGCGTTTTCATTGTGAAAATCAAATCCAAATCTTGCAGCTTTATTTATTTCACCAAATTCATAATCATTTGTAACTCTATAAATTTTTAAATCACTATCTTCAATGCCTTTTTGTTTTACTTCGTAGTATATTAATTCACAGTCGCTTGAGTGTGGGTTTGATGAGGCTATTTTTTTTAGCTCCCAAGCATTTGATGAATAGGTAAAGTATTTTATCCCAAGTGCTCCAACTGGACAAACGGCCTCGCATTCTCCGCAGTTAGAACAACTTTTATCTTGCTCAATCAAACTTTTTTGAAATTTATTCCAAACTGCATAAGCATCTTTTTGCATACTCTCTTTTAGTTCTTTTGGTGGCATATCTGCGTTTCTTGGAGTTGTTTTTAGTGCATTTTCACCTATTTTATCCTTGCATACTGTAATGCATCTTTCACAAACTATGCATAAGCTTGGATCATAATCGATAAATTCACTGAAGTTTTTAATGGGCTTGTGAGTTTCTTTAATTGAGTAATTTACCTCATCAACTCCAAACATTAAAGTATAATTTTGAAGTTCACACTCTCCGCTTTGATCGCAAACTCCGCATTCCAAAGGGTGGTTAATAAGATAGGTTTTCATTATCTCTTTTCTTGCCACATGAAGCTCGGGTGAGTTTGTTATAACGTTTTGTCCGTCTTTTGCTTTAGCATTACAACTATAAACGATTTTTCCATCAGCCTCCACCATACAAAGCCTGCAAGCAAGAGTTGGAGAACAGCAACTTACGTAGCAAATCGCAGGTATAAAAATATCATTTTTTCTTGCTATTTTTAGTATGCTCTCGCCATCAACAAACTCGCAAATTTGTCCGTTTATAGTTATCTTACCCATTTAAAACCTTTATTTTTTTAAGTTTTAGCATTTAAAAACTTACCATTTTATGCCTTATGAGTTTTTACAACTTCAAAAGCATAGTTGTCAAGGTTTTTTACACCTAAAAATGCTATCGTGCCTTTTAAATTTTTATCAAATTTAAAAGTTTTTGTAATGTTTAAATTTTTTGATTTTATGGTTACAAGTTCACCATCTTTAACTTTTGAAACTATTTTAAAATAATTTCCACCTTTAAATTCATCATCTTTTGTGTGCTTATAAACAACTGCACCATCAAAATTATCAAGTTCTTTTAATTCACCTAAATTTGCACTATTGAAATCTAGTTTATTTCCAGCTGAGTCGATAACTTTAAGATTAAAATTTGAAGCTATTAGATTTAAAAGTGCTTTGATATTATCTTTATCTTTGTGGAAATTTAACATATTTTCATCTGCTATTATTAAATCAGCGTCTTTTAAAAATTCTATAATTTCTTCAATTTCCTCTTCGCCAACACTACTTTCTCCGCTTAAAAACCCAATATCTTCATTTTCTAAATCTTTGCAAATTTCAGAAGCTATCATCATTAAGACATATGCTTCGCTTGAAATTTCACACTTTACAAAGATATTGTTTTGTAGTTTTTCATCTTCCATAGGACTAAGAGTTAAGAAGCTAGCATTATGAAATTTTGCTACTAAATCAGGGCTTTGAAAACTTAAATTCGGTGTTATATTAAAAATTTTCATATTTTTCCTTTTTTTACTGTGATTATCCAATCACTTCTATTAAATTTTATTGAGTTTAAAAGTGTAGAGTTTAGGCCATTTATTAAGTTTGCACTTTTTTCTACACTTGAAAAATCCCCTATTTCAAATATAAACTGACTTACTTCACCGTTTTTACTTGATTTTACAAGTTCTCCCATTCTTGTTAAAAAGTTAGCTTTTAAATGCCTTAAATCATATCTTTTCATTATCTATCAACTTCACCTAAAATTATATTTGTACTGCAAATTATAGCTGAAATATCTGCTATGTATCCACCGACTAGGAGATCTTCATAAATTGCACAATGCCAAAAAGATGGTGCTCTTATTTTGAGTCTATAAGGCGTATTTTCTCCAGTTGAATATATATAAAAACCAAGTTCTCCTTTATTAGCTTCTGTTGGGAAATAAATTTCACCAATTGGTGGTTTTATGCCTTGAGTTACTAGGACAAAATGTTTCATTAAAGAGTAGTTTTGTGTCATAATCTCTTCTTTTGGAGGGCTTACAAACTCACTTTTTGCTAAAATTTGCGTATCGCTTTCAAGATATAGTTTTGCACATTGTCTTAAAATTTTAACGCTTTCTTTTATTTCGGCAATATAACATTTATATCTTGCGTAACAATCTCCCTCATCCGAATATGGTATATCAAACTCAAGCTCATCATAAATTAAATAAGGCTCTTCTTTTCTAATATCATATTTTACTCCGCTTGCTCTAAGCATAACTCCACTACATGCATAACTTAGTGCTAACTCTTTTGAAATAACTCCAACGCCTTGCATTCTTAAAAGCCAAATTCTATTATTATTAAGCAAGGTTTCGTAATCTCTTAGACCGTTTAAGATTTTGTTGCAAACATCGTAAAGATCATCTAAAAAACCATCATACAGGTCTAAAAAAACTCCTCCTATTTTTATAGAGTTTTGAGTAAGTCTTGCACCGCAATATTTTTCTAATAAATCTAATACAAATTCTCTTTCTCTAAAAGCATATAAAAAAACTGTCATTGCTCCAACATCTAAAGCTTGAGTACCAACATATAAAAGATGAGCTTGTATTCTGTTTAGCTCTAAAATTATAGTTCTTATAATTTGAGCCCTTCTTGGAACTTCAATACCACAAAGTTTTTCCACTGCGCCGCAAAACCCATAGTTATTTCCACTTGCAGCTGTATAGTCAATCCTATCAGTCACTGGAACAAATTCATTGTAAAGGGCATTTTCAGCCATTTTTTCCATACCTCTGTGCATGTACCCAATCCCAGGACTTGCTTTTATCACTTTTTCGCCATCAAGTTCAAGCATAAGTCTTAGTTGACCATGAGCTGCTGGGTGTTGAGGTCCAAAGTTTAAAATCATATTTGAGTTTTGTTTTGTAAATTCTATATTTTCAAAAAATGGTTTTAGCTTGGTAGGGTTTTGCATTACTATCTTCTTTTTTTAATTGTTTTAAATTTTTGCATTTTTGCCTTTTTAACAAGTGGAACTCCACCATCTTCTTGATACTCTTGCATGGATGCTTTATCGCTTGGTGGATTGCCATATTCGCTTTCATGATAAAGTTTTGCAAAATTAAAGTAGTCTTTACTATCAACAAAAGCACTATCTCTATTTTCTTCTTTAAATTTATCTCTATTTTCTCTTCCAAAAATTTTATCTATTTCATACCATTTTGCTTTTTCATCACCTTGTAAAGGATATGATTTTAAAAGTGGATATCCAAACCAATCATCTGGCATTAAAATTCTTTTTAAATTTGGATGATTTTTAATTAGCACTCCAAACATATCATAAAGCTCTCTTTCGCTCCAATTTGCGCTTTTAAAAAGTTTTGTAACGCTTTGTAGAAACTCGCCGTTTTTTACAAAGCATTTTACTCTCATTCTTTTTTTAAGTTTTGTGCTTAAAAGCTGATAAAAAACGCAAATTGCCTCTTTTTCGTCTATGAAATCAATTCCGCTAAGATCACTTAAAATATCATATCCAAACTCTTTTAAAGATTTTAAGATCTCAAAATTATCATTGCTGTTTATAAAAATAACTAAATTATCAAACTCTATATATGAATCTTTTATTTCAAATTTTTCAAGCACTTTTAATTCTGCTTCAAATTCTGAGTCAATAACTTCAAATTTATCGCTTTGTTTTGGAATTTCAAATCTCATCAAACAAGCCTTTTTGGTTTTTGACTTCTATTTGCACTTTGTTTTCTAATCTTTTTTTGAAGTATCATAAGTGCGTATTGAAGTGTTTCTGGGCGTGGTGCACATCCTGGTATATAAATATCAACAGGTATTATCCTATCACACCCTTGAACGGTTGAATAGGTGTTAAACATGCCACCTGTATTTGCACAACTTCCCATGCTAATTACCCATTTGGGCTCTGGCATCGCATCGTAAAGTCTTCTTGTAAATTCAGCGTGTTTTTTTGTTAAAGTTCCTGCAATTATCATAACTTCGGATTGTTTTATGCTAGCTCTAAAAATAACACCAAATCTATCAAAGTCAAATCTTCCAGCACCTGTTGCCATCATCTCTATCGCGCAACAAGCAAGTCCGTAGTTTGCAGCCCAAAGGCTATTGCTTCTACCCCAATTAACAATTTTGTCAATTGTTGTTAAGATAACTGGAGCACCGTTATTTTGTGCGTAATTTATCTTATCCAATCCAAAGCTCCTTTATGCCAAGCATAAATAAATCCTATAGCTAAAAACACCAAAAATAAAATCATCTCAATTAGCCCAAAAATTCCTAAAATTTTGAAATTTACAGCCCAAGGAAACATAAATATAATTTCTACATCAAATAGAATAAAAAGCACGGCTATTAGATAAAAATTTGAGTTTATGCGGTTTGGTTGAATTACTGGCACAGGACCCGACTCATAAATAGCATTTTTTAGCAATTCATCATTTTTGTTTGCAAATTTGTTCCCAAGATAGGCAGATAACTCAGTTATCAGGCCAAAAACAACAAATGATAAAATAAGCATTATAAAAGCACCAAAATATGGATGAGCAAAATACATATGCGACATAAACAACCTCATTACATATAAAATATTTCAATTATAATGAATTTAAACTTTAAACGGAATAAATTTATAATTTTAAGTCCATCTTTGAAATAGCTCATAAATTCATAAAAATATGATAAAATTAAATATATATTTTTTTAAAAAAAGGAAAAAATTATGAAAAAACTAGCTATTTCACTACTTATTTTATCTGGATTTTTTGCTGGATGCTCACAAACTGCTGAATATAATAAAAATCTTGAAGTAAAAGACACATCTCATAATATTGCTGTTAAAAAACCACTACAAAAAACATATATTTATATGGATGCTTCAGCATTTGGTTCGCAAAGTATCAAATCAAGCACATCTTTAGGCGAAGACAATTTAAAGATAGATATTGGAGAGTTTGTAAAAAACGAGAGCCTAAATTTCTTTAAAAGAGCTTTTTCAAATTTAGAATTTAGTACAAATAAAGAAATTTTAAGTTCAAACGATCTTATAGTAATTCCTGAACTTTATAGATTTGGCTATGGGTTTTATAGTGCTGATGGGTTTAATGTAGATTCAAAACCATTTGTAAGCTATTCTTTAAATTTAAAAATTTATAAAAATGGAATGGAAATTTATAATAAAGTCATAAGTAAATCAGATAGAATTTATGGTGAAAAAACATTTTTTGGTATGGGAAATACCAGCTACGCTCAGATTGGACCAATTTTTCAAAAAGCTTTAGCTAATGATTATAGTAATAATGCCGTTGATATACTAAAAGCTATAAATTTAGCAAATTAAACGGAGTAAATTTTGAAAGAAATTTTAATAACAAATGATGATGGTTTTGAGGCAAAAGGGCTTTTAGAGCTTGCAAAGGCTTTAAAAAGCGTTGCAAAAGTTACGGTTGTTGCACCAAGCCAGGAAAAGTCAGCTTGTGCACATTCTCTAACTTTAACAAAGCCGCTTAGATTGATTGAACTAGCTCCAAATTTTTATAAGCTTGATGATGGAACACCGGCTGATTGCGTGCTTTTAGGACTTTTTTCACTTTTTAAAGATAAAATGCCAGATTTAATAATAAGTGGTATAAATCATGGTGGAAATTTAGCTGAAGATATAACTTATTCAGGAACTTGCGGTGGGGCTATGGAGGGTGTTTTACAAGGCATTCCATCACTTGCTGTGTCGCAGTTTTATGATGATGATAGTATAAAAAAATACGGTTTTGATTTAGCATGCGAAGTAACTCTTAAAATAGTAAAAAAAATTTTTGAAAAAAACTATCCACTTCCAAGAAAAAAACTTTTAAATTTGAATATTCCAGCTGTTCCAAAGCAAAATTATAATGGCTTAAAGGTAGTTTCTGCTGGTGAAAAAGAGTATTATTTAGATGCAAAAAGATGTGAAAATCCACGCGGTGTTGAGTATTATTGGCTTGGAAAAATGCAAATGAATTTTGATAGAAATAAAAATTTAAATAGTGATTTAGGTGCGGTTTTAGACGGATTTGCAAGCTTAACTCCAATAACTTTAAATTTAACCGAAGAAAGTGAAATTTCAAATTTAAAAGAGTGGATAAAAGGTTAGCTTGTGATTGAAAATGATGATAAATTTACAAGGATAAAGTGGCTTTTTGGTAAGGATGGTTTTGAAAAACTTCAAAACTCAAAGGTTTTAGTTTGCGGCGCTGGTGGCGTTGGAGGAGCTTGCACAGAAGTTTTATCAAGAAGTGGGGTAGGGAAATTAATCATTATTGATAAAGATATTTTTGAGATAACTAATCAAAACCGCCAAATAGGAAGTGAATTTGTTGGCGAAAAAAAAGTTGAAGTTTTTGCTAAGAAATTTGAGTGTGTAACGCCGATTTTTGCTAGGATTGATGATAGTTTTTTACAAAATTTTGATTTTAGCGGGTTTGATTTCGTAGTTGATGCTATAGATGATATCCCTGCAAAAGTGGCTTTGGCAAATAAGGTTTTTAGCCTTAATAATGTAAATTTTATAAGCTCAATGGGTGGTGCAAAACGCATAAATCCTGCATTAGTAGAATTAACAAGTATTTGGAAAACTACAAATGACGCTCTTGCTAAAAAATTTCGCTATGAACTTAGAAAAAGTGGATTTAATGGTGATTTTATGGTAGTTTATTCAAAAGAAGAGCCAGTTTGTGAAAATTTAGGAAGTTTTATGGGTGTAACTGCAACTTTTGGAAATTTCTTAGCAAGTTATGTTGTAAAAAAACTTTTAGAAAAGTAGTGAATTTTTCACTACTTTTTAGTTTATTACATAGCGTATTTTTTAAAAAACGGTATTTTTGATAAAAGATATATTAAAAAAATTGATAAAACAAAAACCGTTACCGCAAGTATCGGTATCAAAATAGCCGTATAATTTGTAAAATAACCGATTTTAAATAACGCTGTTTTTTTTAAGAGATCCAACACTAAAGCGTGAATCAGATAAATTCCAAATGTTAATAAACTTGTTTTAACTATCAAATTTGAAGCTTTTTGCGAAAAGTTGTAATGATAGAATTTATCTTTTACAAAAACAAATATTGCAAATGTTATAAATGCTGTGTGAGGAGTTAAATTTTGATATAAAATCTCAGTTCTTTTTATATGAATTGATAATAAAGAAGTGCCTGTTATGGTAAATAAAACAAAGATAAAAGCTAAAATATAAAGGTATTTTCTGCATTTTTTTGAAAGAGTAAAATTTGTAAAATAAAATCCTGCTATAAAATATCCGATATATCCGCCAAGCTCGGGCAAGTTTTTATTAAAATAAATAGGACTGAAACCGAAAAATTCAAGTAAAGAATTTGCTAAGTTTAACCCAAGACCAAAAGTTAAGAACAAAATTAAAAATATTTCAACTTCCTGTTTTGTTGCATTTTTTGTGAAAATTTTAAGAAGTGGGGCTAAAATATAAAGTCCTATTATTAAGTATAAAAACCAAAGATGATAATATATCGGATAAACAAATATTTTTAAAAACAATTTTATAAATTCTTTATTTAAAACAGCCGAATTATTTGCTATATCCGTATAAATTTTATAAGCAATACTCCAAATAATAAGCGCTGTTAAAATTCTAAAAATATTTTTAGAGATGATTTTTTTATACTCACTTTTTATGTTTGAGCGCTCTTTATTGTCCCGCAGGAAAAGCGCACCGCTTATCGTCACAAACATCGGCACGCACCATCTAACCAAGCTATCATAAAAGTTTGAAAATTGCCAGTTGATTGTGGTTGGATTTGTATACCAAAAACTTGAAGCACTATGCAACAACACAACCGCAAAAGTTGCTAAAATACGCAAAATATCAATATAAATAACTCTTTCTTTCATTTTAATCTTTTTTTAACATATACAAATTTTCCTTAACATACAGATCTCTGGCACCTAAATTTCTACTTCCTCTAAAAGTGTTGTACTCTTGTTCTAAAACTTTAACTTTTCCAAATTTAGCTAAGTTTGTCAAAAACTCATTTTTACTTATAAAGCCTTCTGAGTTGTAAGAAATAAGCACAAATTTAGCTTTTAGATTTGAAATTAGTTCAAAAAACGCTTCACTTGCAACTTTTTTCTTATTATAATCGCTTCTATTCCAATTTTTTGGAATGCCTGAAATCTCTGAAATTTTACTTGGTCGCTCATTTTTTGCGATTAAATTTAGCATAAAATAGTTTGAACCATAGGGGTGCTGGTTGTAAGGCGGATCTATATAGCATAAATCAACTTCCTCAAGCTCTTTTACAAGCTTATTCGCATCTTCTTGAAAGACTTTAAAATCACAACTAAAGCTAGAGAATACCGGTATTTGAAGTGTTATTTTTGCTTTTATTCTTTTTAGGGCGTTTTGTCCTTCTCCGCCAAACTCACCAATTCCGTTTTTATTTTTATAAAAACCCTTAAAAACTCCACTTGTATTTGTATGATTGCTAGCTAGATATAAAAGTGGTGCAAGATAAAATTTTTGTAAATTTAAAGGTAGTTTTGCGATTTCGTTTCGTGCTGTGTCTATATAGTTTGCATTAAATTTGGTATAAAAAACCCGTTCAAATTTTTTTATATTTTCATCATTTTTAGGTGCGTAAAGTTCACTTATAAAACCTGGTGCGAAATTTGCCTTAATATTTGCTTTTAAATCCTTTAAAATAGCCGAAATTTCATGCTTTAGCTCATCATTTACATTTGTTAAATAACACTCATTTATAATCTTTGAGTAAAGCTCTAAGTCATTTGCTATTAAAAAATTTGAGTGTTGTTTTAAAAATCTTGCCACTATCCCACTTCCACTAAAAAGATCAAGTGAGCTTAATTTGTCTTTTTTTAAATCTTTTTTTACCTTATTAACTGCAGTGCCTATAAAATCTAAAAGCGATCGCTTGTTTCCTAGATAGGTTATAATTTGTTTTGTTAAAAAATCACTATTTTCTATTATCAATACCCAAGTTCCTCATCAACTAAAATTATCGTTGTTCTGCCACTTTCATCACGTTTTATGATACTATATTTATTACATAACTCTTCTGGCGTATAAGTTCTTATTTTGCCATATTTTATAGCTGTTTTGTTTATCCTATCAGCGTTTTTTACAGCTGCGATTTTTTCAATTCGCTCAATTGCTTTTTCCAAATTTAAAACAATTTTATTTTTTCCAACTACTAAAAGCACTTTTTTTGGACCAAAAATTTGTGCTGCGACTCTGTTTCCTGTGCCATCAACATTTACAAGCCAGCCATTTAATGTAATAGCATTTGAGCTTGTGATATAAAGATCACTTAAAAGCCCATCTTTGCGGCAATTTAAATTTTCTTCCATTGAAATTCCAGCTTCATATTGGTTAAATAAAGTTATATTTTTTAAGCCCACTAAATAATCCAAAAGCCCGATTTCTTTTACACTTTCAGAGCCACCAAGTCCGATTTTAAGATCATCTTTTATAAAAGTTTTTGCAATGCTTAGTGCTTCTTTGCCATCTTTTGCCTGTAAAACTTCAAAGCCATTGGTTTTTAAATTTTGTATTAAAGCTTTCATTTTTCAATCCCTTATTTTTTTTATTTTTGTTTTATATAGTTTATAAATTCTTGATGGTTTTTTTTCTATAAATTCATCACCTATGACTTCATCAGCTACGCTTTTTGCGTATTCTAAATCAAATTTTTTATTATGCAAATTTGCAGAGCTTGAATACATCCAGCCATGAGTTTGTAAAAATTGGTTATGTTTATCATCTTTTACAACTCTAACACTTTTAGAATTTGGATAGATAAAAGTTGTTTTTCTAGCCTTTCTAACTAAATTTTTAAATTTTTTTGGCACTCTTGCAAAGTTTTTAAGCTCGCTAAAACTTGCCGTTGTGATTAGGCATGGTTGATTTAAATCTCTATTTTTAATGCGGTTAATCTCTTCTAAATTTTTACTTAAAAAACCAGCTGTAGTATCAGTTTGAACTAAATATATCATATAAAACCTTAAAATTTTTTGTTGATTTTAACATATTGCTTCTTTTTATATGATAAAAGTTTAATCTTGTTTATATGATAGTTACAGTATAATTAAATTTTTATTTATAAAAAAGGAGTTTGAATGAAAAACATAGTTTTGAAAAGTTTAGTTGCAAGTTCTTTGCTTTGTTCATCATTGTTAGCTGATAGTTTTGTTGGTGTTTTTGGCGGATATAGTTTAAAGTCGGAATTTGAGATCAAAGATGATAGCGGCCTTGATAGGGAGGAAGGTGATATAGATAAATTAAAATTAGATGATAAAAAATTAAATTTGGGTGTAAAAGCTGGATATGACTTTGATAGTTTTAGAGCCTATGGAGCTTATAGATATAATTTTAAGGCAAAAGATAGTTATTTTATAGATAATTTTTTAGGAAACATGGAGTGGAAGAGCCATGATTTCTTGATAGGTGCTGACTATACTCCAAACATAACAGATAGCTTTAAGTTTAGTTTAGGTATTTATGGCGGTATTTCAAGGCTTAATATGAGACTTGAAGGCATTGATTACGACGACAATTCAAAAGATAGTTTTAGCAAAGACAAAACAGGATTTATTTACGGCGCAAAAATAGGTGGCATATATGAGCTTGATGAGAATAATGAAGTTGAATTTGGCTACCAAATAGATGAAAGTGATTATGGAAAGATAGAAGATGTTAAAATAAAAGTTAGAGATCACGGACTTTACTTAGGATATAACTACAAATTTTAATATCCCATAAAGATGCATTGCTTAGATGCATCTTGCTTTTAGCTGTTTTTAATTTACTACGCTTTAGATAGTTTTTAAATTTATATTTTTTGATTTTGTTTTTACTTTAAAAAACTCACTTATGATAAATTCAATCTTTTTTATCTTTAGTTCTCTTTTTGTGTTTTTTAATTTGTCTTTTAGTTTTTATTTAATGCTTCATTTATGGTGATGTCTAAATAGAGACATATTAAATTTTGTATTAAACAAATAACTCTAATTTTGGTATTTTAGTTGTTGGAATTTAAAAGAATTCGGCAAATATTAAAGCTTTAAATTTGCCAAATTTAAAATTTATTCTACTTTTTCTTTGCTTTTTGGAAGGATTAAATTTAAAAACACTCCAATAATTGCACCAAGACCTATTTGTGAAAAGCTTGCAAAACCAAAGTCAAGTACCATCCCACCAAGTGCTGGAACAAGCACAAGAGCTATAATTATCATATTTCTAGGCTCATTCATATCAACACTGTTTTTAATCAAACTCTCCATTCCAACGCTTGCAATAATTCCAAATAATAAAATCATAATACCACCTAAAACGCAAGCTGGAATCGTAGCTATCAAAGCTCCAAGTTTGCCAACAAATGCAAGCAATATCGCAGTAAATGCTGACCAAGTCATAATAGCTGGGTTAAAAGCTTTTGTAAGTCTTACTGCGCCTGTTACTTCTGCGTAAGTGGTGCAAGGCGGTCCAGCTAAAAGAGCTGCAACGCTTGTGGCAACACCATCACCTAATAATGTCTTATGAAGTCCTGGTTTTTTTGTAAAGTCATAATTTGTCACATTGCTAATTGCTACAACATTACCGATATGTTCTATTATAGGGGCGATTACAACTGGTATCATATATAAAATTGCATCTAGTTCAAATTTCGGTGCTGTAAAATTTGGCACCCTAAACCAAGGAGCTTCTTTAACGGGTGAAAAGTCAATAATTCCGTAAAAATATGAGATGATATAACCTGCTGCAATACCGCATAAAATCGGAATTAATTTTAACATTCCTTTTGCAAACATTATGCATAAAAGTGTTACTAAAAGAGAAATTCCTGCTATTATCATCGCATCATTTTGGCTAAAATTTGGATTTAAAATTTGATAGTTTTTAAGCATATCACCACTTGCCATTGCCATAGAAACTGCTGACGGACTTAAAACAAGTCCAATTGTCATGATCACAGGCCCAACAACAATTGGTGGTAAAAATTTATCAATAAAACTTTTTCCTTTAATTTTTACAAAAAAACTAAATGCTGAATACACTAAACCAGCAAAAAATACTCCTCCCATGGCAACTGGAAGACCCCATTTGCTAACAGCAAATGAAATTGGGGCTATGAAAGCAAAACTACTTGCTAAGAAAATAGGCACCACTTTTTGGCGGCAAATTAGCTGAAAAATTAGTGTTCCAAGTCCGGCTGTAAATAACGCAACACTTATATCAAGTCCGCATAAAATCGGCATTAAAACAAGTGCGCCAAATGCAACAAACAAAAACTGTGCACCCAGAAGTGCATCTTTGAATCTAAACTTATAATCAGTCATAAATCTCCTTAAAATTATCAAATTTTATAATTTTTAGTGTTTTAAAATTTAGAAATTTATGAAAGATGAAAAATTTAAAAGTATTGGGCTTATGAACAAAAAAGCTTTTCAAAAAATTTCCATTCTTTTAGCTTTGGCTTGTAAATTTTAAAGAGTAAAATTTACAAAGAAATTACGCCAAATTCGGTGCTATAAGTAAAATTGTAATTTTCCAAAAAGGAATATTACAATAAAATTTATTAAATTTTGTTTATATTTTACAAAATTATCTATTTTTTAGCTCGTCTCTTATTTCTCTTAGAAGCTTGATGTCTTCACTTGGCTCTTTTGGAGCTTCTTCTTTTTTAGGTTTTTCTCTTTTTAGTTTGTTTATCGCTTTTATAGCTACAAAAATACAAAATGCAATAATAATAAAATCAATTGTGGTTTGTATAAAGCTGCCATAGTTTAGTGTTACAGCTGCTGCTTCTCCATGAGCCTCTTTTAGTACTATTTTAAAATCTGTAAAATTTACCCCTCCTGTTATAACACCAATTACTGGCATCATTACATCGCTTACTAGTGAGCTTACGATTTTACCAAATGCACTTCCTATAACAACACCCACTGCCATATCGATGACATTTCCACGAACTGCAAATTCTTTAAATTCTTTTATAAAACTCATTTTTTTCCTTTATTAATTAGTTGTTTTTAAAAAACACCTCTTATTATATCCCAAATCACGAGCTATGATTATGAAATTTTTAAAATTTAACACCAAAGGCGGTAAAAACCTCTATAAATTAATCATTTGTAAAATTTTATATCTTTTTTAATTTAATTTCTTTTTCCTTATTTTTATGTTGATAAGTTCTACTGCCAAAGAAAAAGCCATAGAAAAGTAGATATAACCTTTTGGTATATGAAGTCCGCATCCATCAGCTACTAAAGCTACTCCAACTAAAATCAAAAATGATAAAGCCAAAATTTTAATAGTAGGATTGTCATCTACAAATTTACTTATTGTTTTGCTTGCTACCATCATAACACCCACTGCTATGATAACTGCTAGAATCATAATTTCAATATGTTCTGCCATACCAACAGCAGTTATTACGCTATCTAGTGAAAAAACTATATCTAAAATGGAAATTTGAATTATTATAGAAGCAAAACTTGCTTTTTTTGTGTTAATGTGCTCTTCGTGAGTTTGGCCTGAAATGCTTGAGTCAATTTCTGTGGTTGATTTATATATTAAAAAAAGACCTCCAATAATTAAAATCAAATCTCTACCCGAAATTTCTTCTCCAAATACACTAAACAAAGGAGCTGTCAATTTCATAATCCAAAACAGGCTTAAAAGTAGTAAAATTCTACTTATCATGGCAAAGCCAAGACCTACGATTCTAGCCTTGTTTTGCTCTTCTTTTGGAAGTCTTGAACATAGAATTGCTATAAAAATAATATTATCAATACCTAAAACTATCTCAAGTCCAATAAGAGTAAAAAGACTTATCCACGCTTCAGGTGAGGTAAACCATTCAAACATCTAATTCCTTTTTAAAAAATCTTTTGATTTTACTTAAATTTAATTAGAAAAAGCTAAAAGCTCTATTATGGTTTTTGGTAAAATTTCATATTCAAGCTTATGGATATTTTCCTCCCACTCTTCTAAGCTCATACCTTTTTTCCTATAAAAAACTAGTTGATTTATAAGTTTTCCTCCATCAAGCTCTTCGCTTACAAAATGCACACTTACTCCACCTACTAGCATGTCACTATTAAAACTCTCTTTTATAGCATTACCACCCTTAAAAAGCGGAAGGATTGAGGGATGAAGATTAATGGCTTTTATGTTTTTTGTAAAAACTGGAGTTAAAATTCTCATAAAACCAGCCAAAATTATCAAATCAATTTTTTTCTCTTGTATTAAATTTACAAGTTTTTCATCAAAATTCTCCCTTGTTTTAAACTCTTTATGGTTTATAACAACTGTTTTTAGTCCAAATTTTTCAGCTCTTTGTATTCCAAAGGCATCAGGATTATTACAAATTAACAAATCACACTTTATGGTAACACCATTAAAAGTTTTATTGTGAACTTTTTCTAAAATATTTTCTAAATTTGAGCCGTTTCCGCTAAATAAAATTGCTATTTTTTTTACAGACATTTTATACCTTCTATTATATCATTTGGAGTTAATGCGTATGAGTTTTTTTTGAAATTTAAAACGCTTAATGAATGAGCTAAAACTCCATTAATTGCTGCTTCAAATGGTGAGTAGTTTTGAGCCAAAAGACCACCTATAATACCAGCTAATGCATCTCCGCTTCCAGCCTTTGCTAATATATTTAAGCCAAGATTAGAAACGAAAATTTTGCCTTTATGAGAAACTATTGTATTTGCACCTTTTAAAACTAAAACACTATTAAATTTTTCACTCCATTTTCTGGCTAAATCAAATCTATTAGCTTGAACATCTTTTATGCTAAAATTTCCAAGCCCAGCCAAATTTAACAGTGAAGCAAATTCTTTTGGATGAGGTGTTAGAACTAAATTTTCATTTTTTTCTAAAAATGGTACGATTTCTTTTTTATAACATAAATCAGCATCTATTACACAAATTTTATATTTTAAAAGTTCTAAGTTTAGAGTTTTTTCTCCAAGCCCACATCCAGCAACTAGAACTTTTGCTTTGGCAAATGAGTTTGTCTGAATAATAAATGGATCTAAATTTGGTATTTTTTCATCACTTACTACACTAACTAGTCCAGCTCCTATGCTAAAACCAGCATTTGCAGCGATTATTGCAGCTCCTTTTAAATCCCCACTTATTACATAAAGATGCCCAAAATTCCCTTTATTTATATCTTGTAAATGCCTAAATGGTAAATTTAAATCAGTTTTTTCAAGTAAAAAACTATTGCTTTTTGTTTCAAAATTTGCTTTGCTAATACCTAAATTTGCTAGAATTATTTTACCAACTAAATCTTTTGAGCTGTCTAAAAAAAGTGCTAGTTTTAAGGCTCCCATTGTAATTGTAAAGTCCGCCATAAAAGCATTTTGAGCGATTTTGCCACTTTTAGTTATCCCACTTGGGATATCAACAGCGATTTTTAAACCTTTTGCTTTGTTTAATTCATCTATGATTTTGCAAATTTTATCGCTCATATCGCGGTTTAAACCACTTCCAAAAATTCCATCCACAAAGCATTCATACGCACTAAATTCTGGATTTTCAACCAAATTTACATGAACTTTTTTTGCTCTATCAAGCTGCATTGAAGCAAGTAAATTTAACTTATTTGAAGTTAAGAAAATATCACACTCATAGTCATTTGATAGTTTTCTAGCTGTACAGATCGCATCTGCAGCGTTATTGCCACTACCACAAATAAATAAAATTTTTGATTTTTGTTGTAAATTTTGCCTAATTACTTCTTCGATTTTTGAAGCGGCATTTTCTTGTAAAATTTCCTCGCTTAATCCAAACTCACTTATTGCTCTTTCATCAAGCATTTTGGTGTCATAGTATAAATTTATCACTCAAATCCCCTTATTCTATAACTTAGACTTTCCATTATATGATTTTTTGAAATTTCATTTTTTTCTTCTAGATCAGCTATGGTTCGAGCGACTTTTAGAGTTTTGTTTATGCCTCTTTGTGATAAGTTAAACCTTGAAATAGCTGTATTTAAAGCATCTTTTGCCGGTGTTTCTAAGATGCAAAATTTAGAAACTTCTTTATCGCTAAGTTTTGCGTTTAGCTCATTTTGTCCTCTTAAAACTTGAGCTTTAAAAGCGATTAATACTTTTTCATACATCTCTTTACTAGTTATTGTAGCTTTATCATCTTTTGAGATTTCATCCATAGCAACATAAAGATCTATTCTATCTAAAAGTGGCGCTGAAATGGTGCTTTTATAGCGTTTTATCTCCATTTCTGAACAGATGCAAGTGGCATTTTTACTAAATAAATTTCCACAAGGGCAAGGATTTTGCGCTGCTGCAAATAAAAATTTTGTCTGATACTCCACTTTTGAATTTACACGCGAAATTAAAATTTTATTATCTTCAAGTGGTTCTCTTAAGCTTTCTAATATTTTTTTGCCAAAGTGTGGAAACTCATCAAAAAACAGCACTCCACCATTTGCCAGTGCAACTTCGCCAACTTTTGCCGAGTGTGATCCACCACCAAAAATAGAGCTTCTTGTTGATGTGTGGTGAGGACTTCTAAAAGGTCGCACGGCACTAAACTCAACATTTTTATTGTTTAAAGACTCATACGCCACGCTTAGCATAACTTCTTTTGGACTTTGTGGCGGAAGTATATAAACAAGGCGTTTTGCACACATGCTTTTACCACATCCAGGACTTCCCTCATAAAGGATATTATGCATCCCACTAGCTGCTATAAGACTTGCTCTTTTTGCTCTAGCTTGTCCTTTTACTTCGCTAAAATCAAGGCTAAAATCAAAATTTGGAATAAAAATTTTATCTTTTATTTTAATTGTTTTTTCAAAAATTGGATGAGGTTTTGAGACTAAAAACTCACTTTTTATCTCATCATCTAAGAAAAAATTTAAAGCTTCTGTTAAATTTGAGATAGCATAAACTTCCAAATTTGGAATAGTCGCAGCTTTTAAAGCAATATCTTTTGGAACTAAAACTTTAGCAAACTCAACTTTTTCACTCAAAAATAAAAGTAGTGAAAAAAGTGAATTTGTGCTTTTGGCTTGAGCATTTAACCCAAGTTCGCCAAATACAAAAAAACTCTCATCAAATTTATCTTTTTGAAGTGCGATTAAAAGTGCAATCGCTAAATCAAAATGACTTCCCTTTTTTGGAATATCTGATGGCGATAAATTTATAACTATTTTTTGTGGTGGAAAGTTAAAATTTATAGATAAAAGAGAGGCTTTTATGCGGTTTTCACTCTCTTTTATTGTGGTGTTTGCAAGACCTGTAATGTTAAAAGAAGGAAGCCCTCTTAAAAATGATGATTCAACCGTTACGATATCCAAAGAGTCGCTAAAAGTTGCACATTTTAAAGACTTCATTTTGATTTTTCTTTTAACCTTTTTTTATACTCTTTTGAAAATTTTTTCTTTTGGCTATAGCTAATTTTTTCTATAAAAAGATGTCCGTCTAAATGATCCATTTCATGCTGCACACAAACAGCTAAAAGCTCACTTGCACTAAGCTCTATAAACTCGCCAAATCTATTTTGAAATCTTACTTTTATATCACTTGATCTTGTGACATCTTCAAAAAACTCAGGCACCGAAAGACAACCTTCTTGATAGGTAATTTCTCCGTCTTTTTCTAAAATTTCAGGATTTATTATCTCAATTAGGTCATTTTTATCTTGGATGCCCTCTTCGTTTAATAAATTTATAACCAAAGCTCGAAGTGGTTTGCCAACTTGAATTGCCGCAAGTCCAATGCCTTTTTTAGCTATCATAGTTTCATACATATCATCTAAAAATTTATGCAAATTCTCATCAAATTTCTCAACACTTTTAGACTTTTGATACAATCTTTTATCTGGATATGTTAAAACTTCTAAAACCATTTATTTTGAACTCTTTTCTAAAACATTGTCGATAATTCCATACTCTTTTGCTTCAGCTGCACTCATGAAAAAATCTCTATCGGTATCTTTTTCTATCTTTTTTATATTTTGGTTTGTATTTTTAGCCAAAATTTCATTTAATGTTTTTTTAATTCTTAGAATTTCATTTGCTTGAATTTCAATATCTGTTGCTTGACCTTGAGCTCCACCAAGTGGTTGATGAATCATAATACGTGAGTTTGGTAGAGCAAATCTTTTATCTTTTGCTCCACAGCTTAGTAAAAATGCACCCATTGAGGCAGCTTGACCGATACAAATCGTGCTAACATCAGCTCTTATATAATTCATTGTATCATAAATACTAAACCCACTTGTAACAACACCACCTGGGCTATTTATGTACAAATAGATATCTTTTTCAGGATCTTCTGCTTCCAAAAAAAGCAGCTGAGAGACGATAGAGCTTGCCACATCATCGTTTATTTCGCCGCTTAGCATAATAATTCTATCTTTTAAAAGACGTGAGTAAATATCATAGCTTCTTTCGCCTCTGCTAGATTTTTCAATAACATAAGGAATGTAAAATGCCATTATTTCCCTTCTTCTTTAGTCGATTTTTTAGTTGTTTTTTTAGCAGGTTTTTCTTCTTTTTTATCTTCTTTACCGTCTGCTTTTTCATCTTTTGGCTCAGGAAGTTTAAACAAATCATTAAATAGTTTTTCTTCTATTAAAGCCATTTTAATAGCTGGTAAAATTCCTTGTTTTTGATAAGTCTCAAGATGTTTTTTAGGATCGATTCCGTTTTGATAAGCTTCAAAATAAATAGCTTGAACTAACTCTTGATCGCTTACTTCAACTTTTCTGTCTTTTGCAAGTTCATCAATTATAAACGTTAGTTTTACGCTTTTTTCAGCTTCTTTTCTAAACTCTTCTCTTTTCTTTGTTAAAGCATCTTTATCGGTTCTAAATTTTTCCATATCTTCTTTTGTAAAACTATTCCATGAATTTCTAAATTGCAAATCAATTTCTTGTTCAACTATAGTTTTAGGTAGATCAAAATCAAATTTTTCAGTCATATCATCAACAAATTTAGGTTTTAACTCTTCGTTTAAAATTTTGTTAAATTTATCATGTTTGATTTGATTTTCTATCCTTTCTTCAAAAGCTTTTATTGTTAATTTTTCATCGCCAGTAAGTTCTGTTAATGTTTTTTTATCAAGTTTTTTAGCAGGATTTTTAGCTTGAATTTCGTGTAGTTTTACTTTAAAAACAACATCTTTTCCAGCTAAATGTTTTGCATTATAGTCACTTGGAAAAGTTAAATTAATATCTTTTTCTTCACCTGGTTTTAATCCTATCATTGCATCTTCAAAGCCTGGAATAAACTGGTTTGAGCCTATTTCTAAGCTATAGTCTTTTGCACTTCCGCCCTCAAAAGCCTTACCGTCCAAAAATCCCTCAAAGTCAAATTTTGCAAAATCACCTTTTTCAAGACTATCTTTATCTACTTTTTCAAGTGGAGCAACCATTAATAATAACTCATCAATTTTTGTTTTTATTTCATCTTTTGAAGCTTCTGGAATTTCATATTTAGGGATAAGCTTTTCATATCCTTTTATGTCAATTTCTGGTTTAAAAGAAATTTCAATAATTGTGTCTATGCCACCATCAACTTCTTCAAATTTTGCAAAAACAGGCTCTCCTAAAAGATCACTTTGTTTTTTATTTAAATTTTTTAAGCCATCATCAATAGCTTTTTTAAAAAGTTCTTGTTTTGCATCATCTAAAAGTGCTTTTTCATATCTTTTTTTAACAACATTTACAGGAACTTTTCCTGGTCTAAATCCATCAATTCTTACTTGTTTTGCTGTTTTAACAGCTATTTCATTTACTTTATTTTCAATGCTTTTTGCATCAAATTTAGCATCAATCGATGCATTTGCTGAATTAATCAGTTTTGAACTAACTTCCATTATTTTCCTTTTGAAATTTAAAATTTAAATGTTAATAATATCAGATTTTACCTTATTTTAAGTATAAATTTAAAAATTTTATTATCGGTAAAGTGATTTTGTTGTAAAATGTACTAAAAATTTTTAAGGAAAAGTATGGATAATAGCAAAAAAAAGAGTATTGAATTTGAAAAATCTGTGAAAAATATGCTTGAAATTTTAGGAGAAGATCCAAATCGTGAGGGATTGATAAAAACTCCACAGAGGGTTTTTAAGGCTTATGAGTTTATGACAAGTGGCTATAAACAAGATCCAAAAGTTGTGCTAAATGATGCTTTATTTGAAAGCTCAAACAACGAAATGGTCTTAATAAAAGATATAGAATTTTATAGCCTTTGTGAACATCACTTATTGCCAATTATAGGAAGAGCACATGTTGCTTATATACCAAATGGAAAGGTTGTGGGCTTATCTAAAATTCCAAGAATGGTAAATATATTTGCAAGAAGGCTCCAAATTCAAGAACAACTTACCGAACAAATTGCTGGAGCCTTGCAAGAAGTTATTAATCCGCGTGGTGTTGGGGTTGTTTTGGAAGCTAGGCACATGTGTATTGAAATGAGAGGAGTTGAAAAGATAAACTCTACAACTACAACTTCGGCACTAAGAGGAAGTTTTATTTCAGATCCAAGAACTAGGAAAGAGTTTTTTTCTTTAATAAACTCATCAAGAGAGGCTAGATTTTAAAATTGTTTAACTTTGTAAATCAAAAATTTAATCAATTTAGTGTATCATTCCAAATAAGATAAAACTTATCCTATTTAAAATTTTAATAAAGATTAAGAAATTTAAGGAGAAAATTTATAATGAAAAGAGTCTACTTAGACAACAATGCAACGACTATGATGGCACCTGAAGCTTATGAGGCAATGCTTCCATACTTTTGCCAAAAATATGGCAATCCAAACTCACTTCATAGCTTTGGCATAGAGACAACTCCTGCTTTAAGAAAAGCGATGGATCAGCTATATGCAGGAATTGGAGCATCAGATATGGACGATGTAATTATCACTTCTTGTGCAACTGAGAGTAATAACTGGGTTTTAAAAGGTATCTATTTTGATAAAATTTTAAATAAAGATAAAGATCATATTATCATCTCAGCAGTTGAACATCCTGCTATTAGCCACACCTGTTCATTTTTGGAGCAATTAGGTGTTAGGATAACAAGGCTTGATGTAAATAGTGATGGACTTATAAACAAAGAAGATTTAAAAAATGCAATTGATGATAAAACTGCCCTTGTTAGCATAATGTGGGCAAATAATGAAACAGGAGCAATTTTTCCAATAAAAGAATTAGCTAAAATCGCCCATGAAAGAGGAGTTTTGTTTCACACAGATGCAACTCAAGCTGTTGGAAAAATCAAAGTAAATGTAATGGACGCGGGAGTTGATTTTTTAAGCTTTTCAGCGCATAAATTTCATGGCCCAAAAGGAATCGGAGGGCTCTATATAAGAAATTCTAAAAAACTTACTCCGCTTTTGCATGGTGGTGAGCACATGGGTGGACGAAGAAGTGGAACTTTAAATGTTCCTTATATAGTTGCTATGGGTGAGGCTCTAGAGCTTGCAAATAAGTTTATAAATATGGAAAATGTCCATGTAAGAAGACTAAGAGATAAGCTTGAAGATGCACTTTTGGAAATTCCTGATGTGAGTGTTGTTGGAAAAAAAGAATTTAGAACTCCAAATACAATTTTAGCAAGCATTAAAGGTGTTGAAGGAGAAGCAATGCTTTGGGATTTAAACAAAGCTGGCATTGCTGCATCAACTGGATCTGCGTGTGCTAGTGAAACACTTGAAAGTAATCCTATAATGGAGGCAATTGGAGCTGATAAAGAGCTTGCTCATACAGCTTTAAGACTTTCTTTATCAAGATATAATACAGAAGAAGAAATCGATTATGCTATCATCCAAATAAAAAAAGCAGTTGAGAGATTAAGAGCTATTTCAAGTAGTTTTGCATATGCACCAAAAAATCATAAAAGCGGATTATAAAAAGGATAAAAAATGGCAAAAGACAGTTTAATAAGTGGATCATTTTGGGAGGATTACTCACAAAAGGTTCAAGATAGGATGAATAACCCTAAATTTATGGGTGAAATAACAGAAGAAGAAGCAAAAGAAAAGGGTTGCAAACTTATAGTTGCTGATTTTGGAGCTGAAAGTTGTGGAGATGCAGTTAGGCTTTATTGGCTTGTGGATGAAAAAACAAACATTATAAAAGAGGCGAAATTTAGAAGTTTTGGCTGTGGAACAGCAATCGCAAGTAGTGACACTATGGCTGAACTTTGTGTTGGTAAAACAGTTGATGAGGCTGTAAAGATAACAAACATAGATGTAGAAAAGGCAATGCGTGATGATCCAAATACTCCAGCCGTCCCACCTCAAAAAATGCACTGCTCAGTCATGGCATACGATGTTATAAAAGCCGCTGCAGCGCAGTATAAAGGAATAGATCCTGAGCATTTTGAAGATGAGATAATAGTCTGTGAGTGCGCAAGAGTAAGCCTTGGAACAATAAAAGAAGTTATTAGGCTAAATGACCTAAAGACCGTTGAAGAGATAACTCAATACACTAAAGCAGGTGCATTTTGTAAAAGCTGCATAAGACCTGGCGGACATGAAAAAAGAGAGTATTATTTAGAGGATATTTTAGCATCTACTAGAGCTGAAATGGAGCAAGAAAAACTCTCTAAAATGGCTGATTCTCATAAACAAGGTGATAATTTCGAAGAGCTTAATACAATAGGTCAATTTAAAATGGTTGAGGCAATTATAGATGAGGAAATTCGCCCAATGCTAATGATGGACGGTGGGGATTTAGATATAGTTGATATCAGAAAAAGTGATGATGGCAAAACTGACATTTATATAAGATATTTAGGAGCTTGCAGTGGTTGTGCAAGTGGTTCTACAGGAACACTTTTTGCAATAGAAGCAGTATTAAAAGAAAATTTAAGCCCAAATATAAGAGTTATGCCGATATAAAACCAAATAAACTTAAGTTAAATTTTAAAATTTTCAGCCCTTTTTAGTTCTAAATTTGGGCTGATATTTAATTATAAATTTACATTTAAAGGTTAAATTTGAAAAATAAATTTTTAAATTCATTTATAATTATAACTTTAGTTTTAGTTGCTTTTATAGTTTATAATAAATTTAAACTCTCTGGAAATTCTCACTTTACAGTTACAGCTGATACTGTTATAAAACCAGGTTCTGAAATTTCAAAGTATGTAACTCAAGAAGAAGTTGATAGTTTTAGTTTTAGATATGCAGATATTCATTGTGATAAAGAAACAAACTCAACTCTTGTTCCATTAAGGCAAGCTTTAATGATTAAAGATACAAATAAAGTAGTAAATTTTATAAAAGACAATAACCTTTCAGTAAATTTAAAAATGCTAGATGGTAGAACCCCCGTAATGTATAGTTCTTTTTATAATGATATTAATACCACAAAAGAACTTATAAATTTAGGTGCTGATGTTCACTTAAAGGACAGATATAAATTAAATGCTTTAGCTTATGCCATATCTACAAATTCAGCCCAAGTGGTTAAATTTCTACTTGATAATGGTATGAAGATGGATGAAATTAAAGAAATACAATATTACTATCCGCAAAAGAAGTTTTATAGAACAATTAGTCAAATAGTCATAGATAGTAATTACTTAGATGTCAAATATAAAGATTATATCTCGGAGGAAAATTGCGATAATAGCGGAATAAGTAGGTCAGCTTTTGAGATAATGGATTATCTTACTACTTTTAATTTATACAATACAGCAAGAGTTATATTGGAAAGTGGTTATAAGCCATATACTTACCGAGGCAAAGGTGAATCTGTAATTGCTAGTAATTCTATACAGGATATATTTACAAAAGAAGATGTTGAAACTGGGGAAATAAATCCATATGATTATACAGTATATAAGAATTTAGAATACATCCCTAACTTCGAACCAATGCTAAATCTCCTCCTTGAACACAATGTCTCAGGACAACCTGGCAAAGAGTTTTTAAAGAGTGAGTATAAGAAGTGCCATAATAGCTATGTGTGGTATAAACAAAACTGGATAGATGAAGATAAAATAAATAATCCAAGACCTTTTTATGTGAGTTTACCTATTAAACTTGTAGAAAAAAGTTGTCCAGATAAAAATTCAACTTTTAATGATATTAAAGAGTTTATAAACTATAAAAACAAGAGAAATTTAATGAATAAAATTATAGATTTAAGCGATAATGAAACAAAGGTGATTTTTAAAAATCCGACTGATACTGTTTATAATAAAATAAACACTATAAATGGTAAAAAATTCATAGAGTAAAATTCAACAAAAAAAGGACAAACAATCGCAAAGCTTAACATCTTATCAAAGCACGAAATTTATAATAACTTTGCTTTCAAATTTAAAACTACATCTATTTTATTTAAACTAATGCTACTATTTTACAAAAATCAAATTTAAAAAGGTCAGAACTTGACAAATTTACAGATTAGAATTAATTTTTATAATTTATAGCCTTATTTTTCATCTTCCCCAAATTTTTTC
>QWCK01000609.1_pt1 | contig 60357 bp, 66 predicted proteins | sample 1972571 | NCBI WGS metagenome assembly QWCK01 (sample SAMN09866710, study PRJNA288562) | Human gut metagenome isolate term2_stool, whole genome shotgun sequencing... | isolation source: gut | host: Homo sapiens | place: USA: California | reverse complement strand
ATTATTGGCTCTATTATGCTTTTTGTGCCAGGAGTTGCCATCACCAATGCCATACGAGACATTATGTCAGATGATTTTTTATCAGGGTTGATAGGTCTAGTTAAGGCTATTTTCATTGCCCTAGCTATTGCTATAGGCGTTGGTATTGTTTTAAGCTTCCATTTGAAATAGGAGGATTTTATGATTTATTTCAGGGCTTTTTTCTACTCTTTTGTAGCTAGCTTGGGTTTTGCCTTACTTTTTAATGCACCCAGAAGATCAATTGTACCCGCCTGTATCGTTGGTGGGATTAGCTGGGTTGTCTATGAATTTTTGCAAGTTCGAGCTTATAATTACATGCTTTCAGCTTTTTTAGCTGCTTTCATCATTGGAATTTTAGGAGAGATTTTTTCTAGAAAGTTGAAAAATCCAGCGACTCTTTTTATTCTTCCAGGCTTGATTCCCTTGGTACCAGGAGCAGGAATGTATTATTCTATGAACCAGCTTATTGAGCAAAATTATAATTCCTTTATAGAGATAGGGGCAAAAACTTTTTTTACTGCTGCTGCCCTATCTGTAGGAATTGTTGCTTCGTCAATTTTTTCAAAAAGCTTAAGAAGGGTACGAATCAGAAAGCAGGACAATGGCCTATAAAGCAATGACTAGTTTTGTGGAAGTATAGAGAAGAAGTGATTTTATCCCACTTCATAAAAAATAGAAAGTCGATAGTTTCCTATCGACTTTCTATTTTTTATCGTTTTTTATCAATTGATAACCCAAACTTGCCACTTGAGCCCAGTGGTTTTCTGTATTGGATATATCTCTTAAATAATAGTTTTCAGAACTTTCTCCATCAATGACACTCATTAAAACTCCAGATGGTGTAAAATATGAAAACGCAGTTTTATCTCCCATTTGGCAAGTGATAAAATAGACTTTGGAATTCTCTAGATAAGCTTTAAACATCCCCTTAGAGCTATCTGTAGAAAAGGCCTTAGCCACAATGGACAATTGGTCTAGTCCATAACTATAAGTATCCCATAAAAAACTTCCCTTTAAACTAATGTCATTCATGGCCTGTTTAGTATCACTATGCATCTGTCCCTTTTCATCTTTTAACCAGACACTCTTTTTCACCTCTAAGTCAGGGGTGTTAATGGGTCCTTCAATCGAAAGAATATCATCTATATATTCCTTTAGGGCAGTGGTTATTTCCATTTGACTAGCTACAGACTCTAGGACTTGGTCCAGCTGAGGATTCTTATTATAGTGACCACGCATTATGGCATACCAAGACCCAGAATTATTGCTATTGCAAAAATATTCGATTCCCCCCACTCTTCTCAAAATTGCACTATTGGCAGAAAGAGTCGTTTCCAGGTCTATTTTTTTTAGGGCTCCCAGAGTTTGGTAAATGGCAAGAGATTGAGATAGGCCATCCATTTCGCCAAGATCATAAAAGGGTGAGTTTTTGCTAGATTGAACCACCTGGCTAACCAAGATTGGATAGTGGTCTAAAGAAGTCTTAAATAGGTAGGACTTGAGTTGAGAAGAATCAAAATTAGGAAGTTTAATTTTTTGCCAATTATTTTCTAGATTAACTAATTGGTCAATAGCCTCTTTCCCCTGATGAATTTCTTCAGTGAGAGACGTAGTCTCAATCTTTTTGTAGTTCAACTCTCTTTCTAGTCCCTTTACATCTTTCTTTAATTGGCCATAATTCCCCTCTTTAGGATAGAGGTAGACTCCAAAGGCCAGAATAAAAAGACTGATTAAAAAAAGAATAAACTGAAGCCCTTTTCTTCTACTTTTCTTCTTCATTATTTTTTAACTCCTCTAATTGGTTCAATACGCCTTCATATTGTAAATATTGGCTATAGAGTTCTTCAAATTGCTTTTGGTAACTTTGAAGTTGACTTAAGTTAAAATCTACAACATTGTAGCCCCTCTTTTGTAGGCTCTTAACTCCATCGAGATATAAATCAAAGGCTACCCGGCTATCATCAAGATTTTTCAAGTTAATTTCGGATAGCTTGTAGAGGTCATAGCCTAAAGAAACCTGATGGAGTATTCCTGCCTTCAAGTCAGGACTGTCTGTGGGATTTTTCTGGTAAAAAGAATGATAGATCGGATCCTCTAAGATTAGATTCAATATATGACTGGCATTAAGACTTTCCCAAAGGTTAGGAGCAAGTTTATTATTTTCTGTTTGGCTAGATATATCTGAGTATTTTCCTAAAAAAATAAGGAGGTCGTCATTTTCATAAAAGGCCTTTCTAAAGCCTTGGTCCATTAAAATTATATGTACTTGTTGAAGAATATCCTCCTGTTTCTGCCTAAAAGAGTCAATTTCTTTTTGAATAGAAATGCTATTTAGGTCAGTGACAGGAAAACCATGTTGAGCCAGAAAGTTTTGAGATAATGCTTCCTGGCTCTTTTTTATTTTTATATTGTCTGCTTGCAAGGAGGCGAGTTTTTGGTCCTGCTCCTTTATAAGCTCCTTATATTCCTTATAGTCACTAGATAGATGTTTTTGACTCACGTTTAATAGGTATGAATAGGTCAAAAAACAGCAGGATGTCACTACCAAGAAGACAAGGAAAATTGTGGTATATCTTTTATGATTCGTTTCCATAAACTACCTACAGAATCTTCACCATTTGAATTGGACTATGGCTTAATTGTGATTTGCGGTCCAGTCTTGAAATATATAGGTAGCTTGCTAGTAAAGTAACTAGACCTATAAAAAAGCCAAAAAGCTCGTATGATGGTACATTTAAGGCCTTGAAGACATAGGTTCCCACCAAAGATCCTACCAGCAATCCAAGTAAAGGAAGCCCATAAACTAAAAATATATAGGATAAGACACGCTTGGCGTCAGCTTCCAATTGAACATAATCCCCTACCTTGGCATTTAAATTGTTAATGATTTGAATATGTTCTACCTTTTCTTCACAACTAGCATGACATGATTCACAGCTGGCTCCACAAGCTCCAACACGTCTTACTTCTAAATCAGCCAAACCATCTTGAACAGATGTAACATAACCAACTTGTTCCATTTATTTCACCTCAATATTTAATTCATTCAGTTGTTTATCAGAAACTTCAACAGGCGCTCCTGTCATGAGGCAAGTGGCAGATTGGGTTTTTGGAAAAGCAATGACATCGCGAATGTTGTCTGCACCTGTAAAAATCATGGTGAGACGGTCTAAGCCATAGGCAATTCCCCCATGAGGAGGAGCTCCGTATTTAAAGGCATCTAAAAAGAAACCAAATTTTTCTTCCGCATCTTCCTTGCTAAAGCCAAGAGCCTTGAACATTTTTTCTTGAAGGTCACTGTTGTTAATCCGAATACTTCCTCCCCCTATTTCATCGCCGTTAATGACCAAGTCATATGCCTTGGCTCGGACTGCTGATGGGTCCTCTTCTAATTTTGGAATATCCTCTTCAATAGGATGGGTAAAGGGATGGTGCATGGCTACATAGCGGTTTTCTTCTTGGCTGTATTCAAATTGAGGGAAGTCAGTAATCCATAAAATTTCATCATGACTTTCATCAATTAAGTTAAATTCCTTGGCAAGATGAAGACGTAAGGCGCCCAGGGCAGTTAATACAGTAGAGTTTTCATCAGCAACAATTAAAATGATGTCCCCTACTTCTGCTTTTAGATTTTCAATAATAGCATCTAATTCTTTGTCTAAAAACTTTGCAATGGGAGACTGAATTCCATCTTCGTTGATCTTAATCCAAGCTAAACCCTTGGCTCCATAAGTTTTGACGAAGTCTTCCAATTTATCAATTTTTTTACGACTTAGGTCCTTGGCCAACTCCTTAGCTAAAAGGCAACGTACAGACTTTCCATCTGTTGTTGCTTGAGAAAAAACTTTAAAAGAGGAATCTCTCACAAGTTCGGAGATGTTTTGGATTTCCATAGCAAATCGTAAATCGGGTTTATCGGATCCAAAACGGTTCATGGCTTCATCGTAGGGGAGTTTTTTAAAAGGAAGAGATAGCTCAACTCCCTTTATTTCTCGATAGAGCATTTGAATAAATTCTTCATTTAAAGCCATAATTTCTTCTTGGCTCATAAAGCTCATTTCCATGTCAATTTGGGTAAATTCAGGTTGTCGATTGGCCCTTAAATCTTCATCTCGAAAACACTTGGTAATTTGAATATAACGGTCAAACCCTCCAACCATTAAAAGTTGCTTCATAATTTGAGGAGATTGAGGCAAGGCATAAAACTTGCCCTTATTGATCCGACTTGGAACCAAGTAATCCCGAGCTCCTTCTGGAGTAGGCTTTGTCAGCATAGGAGTTTCAATTTCAACAAAATCATGATCGCTAAAAAAGTTGCGAGTAAGTTGACTGATTTTGGATCTTAAACGCAGATTTCTTTGCATTTCAGATTTTCTAAGGTCCAATGTTCGATATTTTAAACGCATGGTTTCATCGACATTATCTCCATCTTTAACATAAATAGGTGGAACCTCAGATGTATTTAAAATTTTAAGTTCATCTACAAGAACTTCAATATTTCCTGTAGGAATATTAGGATTTTTATTTGAACGTTCTCTAGGCTTACCCTTTACGGCAATAACAAATTCAGACCGTAAACCTTGAGCCTTTTCATAAAGTGCAGAATCCGTATCATTGTTAAAGACAAGCTGAACAATTCCAGAAAAGTCTCTTAAGTCAACAAAAATCAGAGAGCCAAGGTCTCTTTCCTTTTGGACCCAGCCCATTAAACAAACACTTTCACCTATATTTTCTTCACGTAAGACACCACAATAGTGGCTTCTTGACCAATTACCTAAATGATCTAGCATATTTTTACCTCCTCGTTCTGTCTAAGTCTATTATAATCTTCTATAAAGTCCATTTCAAGCTAACAGGACCGCCCCTGAACCCTTTGACTCAACTCTTCTTGATTCAAGCGAGGGTTTGAATTTTTTGTCAGTAAAAAACCAGCATGATCCATTCCTTGACATCCGGCCAATAGAAGTAAGTCCCCGTCCTCAACAAATTCAAGTGCTTGATTTAAGGCATCCTCTAACTGGTCCATCAACTCTACCTGGATTTTTTCTTCTTCCATTACTTTTAAGAAGATTTGACGTTCTTCATCATGAACCCGATCTTTTTGGGAGACACAATCTTGACTTAAACTGGCAATAAATTTTTTTAATTTTGCTTTCTTTAAAAATTTACTCATGGCTTGGGAGACCTCTTCATTGAGATGAACTCCCCGATTTCCTCGAATGGCATAAACCATGACCAAGGATTTATAATCCATTTTCATCAGAGTTTCCATGGTAATTTCAATATTCCGACTGTTGGCAAAATGATCATCAATAATTTTAAAGGGGCTTGTTTGGATCATTTCAAAGCGTCGTTCCACTCCAGTAAAATCTTCAATTCCTTTTTTAATGATGTCTTTTTCAATTCCCAATAAAAGGGCCAGGCTAATGGCCACTAGACTATTCATAACAGATGAATAGCCTGATGACGAAAGTTGAATATCCATTTCAAAGGGCTCAAGAGTCTTATTCTTTAGCTTAATTTCTTTATTTAGGACGTAGGTATAAGATCCGAATCCTGTTGATAAGTCTAAATTTTTGAGGTAAATATCCGCTGTGTTCTGGTAGGAAAGGTGGAGAACTTTCCCTTGTGTTTCTTCTTCTAACTTCGCAATTAGAGGCTCGTCTTGGTTTAAGAGGACAAAAGAATCCTCTTTTGCTTGGGTAATAAGCTTTTTCTTTTGCTTGTAGTAGTTTTCAAAAGATCCGTGCTGGTCAATGTGTTCTCTGGATAAATTATGAAAACTGACTAAGTCGAAATCACAGCCTACAACTCGATCAAGTTCTTGAGCCGAAGAAGAAACCTCCATAATACAGGCATCAATCTCCTTTTGATCCATATTAAAAAAGTGTTCTTGTAGGTCATAGGATTGAGGTGTAGTTAAGATGCTAGCTTTTTCATAATCTGGATATTTTACCTTAACAGTTCCAATTAAACCGGTTTTTAATCCATTTTCTTCTAGGATATGGTTTAGCATAAAAGAAGTAGATGTTTTCCCATTAGTAGCAGTAATACCCACTAAGGGGAAGTTTTTAGAGGGAAAATTAAAAAATCCAGATGATAGTAAGGCCAAGGCCCTTCTTGGATTTTCCACTTTTATCTGGGGAATATTATCTTCTGTAAATTTTGAACAGACAACGACACTAGCACCATTTTTTATAGCATCAGGGATGTATTTATGGCCGTCTACCAGTTCTCCTGGTATAGCTACAAATAAATTTCCACCTTGAACCATTTGGGAATGATAGTGGATGCCGGTAATTTCTGTTGGGAGAACTCCCTTGGAATCTAAAACATCAATTGTTGCCATTAATTCCTCTAAATTTTTTCTTACCATTTAAAATCCTCCATAAAGGTTCGCTTTAATAAATTTTTATCTTGCCAATGCTCTTGGTAGTCTCTAAGATTTTTATATTGTAAAACTTTTTCCAGCCGATTTGATTCTGGATAGTAAAATTTTGAACTACTACTCATCCCAAAGCCCAATATACTTTGTTGTTCATCCATCATAAGCATATTATAAAGGGACTCCTTACCTTCTTTGCTGTACCCTGCATTGAATCCATTCCCCAAGGTTCTTTTTTGTCGATACATATAATAGGGATTATATCCCTTGCTTACTAATTCTTGATAGGCATCGTCGATGACTTTAGAAATAACTTCTGAAATAGAAAAATACTCCTGCTCTTGAAATAAACGAGAGCCATTTTTTAAAGATAGAGTATGGACCGTAATATTATCAGGATCCAAATTAATGACGCGGCCTAAGGAATCCATCATCTCTAGAGAGCTTTCACCTGGTAAACCTAAAATTAAATCAACATTAATTGAAAAATCAAATTGATTAGCCAGGTCATAGGCTCTTAAAAAGTCATTTATAGAGTGTTTTCTATTTAGACGAGACAAGGTTTTATCCTGCATGGTTTGAGGATTAATACTAATTCTCTGAACATCATGACTTTTTAAACATGAAAAAACTGGCTCTGTAAGAGTATCTGGACGCCCTGCTTCAACGGTAAATTCCATTCCTTGTCCAAATATCCTTCTAGTAGTTTTTAGGATTCTTTCTAATTGGTCTACTCCTATGGATGTTGGAGTGCCACCACCTATGTAAATACTCGTTGGCTTTTTACTCAAGTCCCTATAGCTTTCCAATTCTTTTAAGAGGGTATCTACATAGGTCTTTAAAAGATCCTTATTTGAACTTTTAATTATTGGATAGGAACAATAGGTACAGCGGCTAGGACAAAATGGAATGTGAATATAAACAGAGTAGCCTTTGGGATCAACAGATTCAAAATAGGATTTTTCTTTTAAGGCAATGGACAATAAAAATTCAGCCATTAGGTCTTCTATAGAGTAATAATTTTTTAAATAGTCTAGAACTTGGTCAGGAGGCATCTTGTCTAATAAGTCAATAATAAGCTTAATGGGACGAACTCCTGTCAAAATTCCAAATTTTGAAGGCATTTTTTCTTTTATATCCAAGGAATTTAAGATGTAACTTTTGATTCTCCATCTTCTCTCCTGAAGGTCTATGTCTTCTGGCAGATGGCATAGCTGATTTAAATCTTGGCTCAAAAAGATTGTCTTCCCGGGACTATTTATAATCTCTATATCTTTTTCACTAACAAATTGAGGATAGAGCATACGGATTAACTCAAAATAATCGTGGGCTTCAGCCTCAATAAAATTCTTAAATTTTATCATCTTAAGCTAAAAATGGATTCATCATTTTTTCTTGGGAAACAAGACTTCTAGGCCCATGCCCAGGTAAAATAATCGTATCTGCTGGATAGGAAGTTAATTTATGGCAGGAAGCTATAATTTCTGGATAGTTTCCTCCTGGGAAGTCAGTCCGACCAATAGACCCGCAAAATAAGGTATCTCCAGTAAATAAGCAGGGTTTAATATAGATACTCATACCTCCGGGTGTATGGCCTGGGCAATGGATAAAACGAAGGGTTTCTTGGCCAAAAGTGATTTCTTGGCCATCTTCTACTGTAACAAGCTGGGATGATTTTTCTGGGAGATTGAGGTTCATTAAAGAGCTTAGGCTCATATCCTGGTCATAAAGAGTAGCAAGTTCTTCTTTGTGGAGATATACGGGCACAGAATAAGCCTCCATCAATTCAGCTAAGGCTCCTATGTGGTCTCCATGGGCATGGGTTAAGATGATAAACTTTAAATCCAGATGATTTGCATCTAAAACTTCTTTTATTTTGTCTCCATTGCTAGCAGGATCAATAATAAAGGCTTCTTTTTCTTCATTATGGACAAGGTAGCAATTGGTTTCATAAGGCCCCAGGATTAGAGTTTCTATCTTCAAGGCACTTTCCCTCCTAACTTTCAATTAAAATGGTGACAGGGCCGTCATTAATTAAGGATACAGCCATGTCTGCACCAAATTCCCCTGTTTGCACAGGAATATTCATTTCCTTTAATTTTGTGATAAATTTTTGATAGAGAGGTTCAGCTACATCACCCTTAGCAGCTAATTGATAGCTAGGACGATTCCCCTTCTTTGTATCTGCATACAAGGTAAACTGACTTACCACTAATAGGTCTTTCTTTTGGTCTATTAAAGACTCATTCATGACCCCATCTAAATCATCAAAAATCCTGCAATTAACAATTTTTCTCACTAAATAATCGATATCTTTTTCCTCATCATCCATCTTGATTCCTAGAAAAATCAAGAGGCCGTTTCCTATGGATGATAGTTTTTTTCCATCTACAGAAACTTCTGCAGACTGTACTCTTTGAATTAATGCGCGCATCTTCAGCTCCCTACTCGATATGCATTGTAAATTGATTTTAGCTTTTTAAGTCGTTTGATTAATAAGTCCAATTCATCAATATTGTGTAGCTCCACCTTCACATTGATAAATAAAATATGGTCTTTGGTATTTTTGGCTGTCAAACTGATGAGATTCAGTTTAGAGTCATTAATCCGATTCGCTACATCCCCAATAACCGTGGATTTATCCATGGCTTGGATTTCTATTTGGGCTGTGTACTGGCCATTTTCTCCAGTATCCCACTTAACTTCTAAATATCTAGACTTGTCATCGTTTTGGGCAATATTTAAGCAGTCCATCCGGTGGACACTAACTCCTCGGCCCATGGTGACATAGCCGATGATATCATCACCAGGAACAGGATTGCAGCATTTGGCAAAACGAACCTTGACATTATCTAGTCCTTTAACAATAACTCCTGAGGTATTTTTAGATTTTTTATTTTGAGTTTTATTTTCATTGTAGTTTAGGTTAGAAAAATCGATGGATTCTTTGTGTTCTTTATGGTATAAATCAACCAACTTGGCCATTACTTGATTGATTGTAATAGACCCATAACCTACACCAGCATACATATCTTCTAAACTAGGAATCTTTAGCTTGTCTAGAATGTCATTTAACCAGTCATCCCGCAAGATATCTCCAACCCGATATCCTAATTTTTTTGCTTCTCTTTCAAGACTTTCTCGGCCCCGCTCAATATTTTTTTCTCGGTCCCTGACCTTAAAGTATTGCCTAATTTTAGACTTCGCCTGGGATGACTTTACAATATTAAGCCAGTCTAAAGAAGGTTCAGCATTGGATCCTGTAATAATTTCTACAATATCTCCATTTTTCAGATGATAGTGTAGAGGAACAATTCGGCCATTTATTTTTGCTCCCTGACAAGTATTTCCTACTCCAGTGTGGACCCTGTAAGCAAAATCAATAGGTGTAGATCCTTCAGGAAGATTAATCACATCTCCGTTAGGAGTAAAGACATAAACCTCATCCGCTAAGAAGTCAATCTTTAAGGTTTCCATAAAATCATTGGGATCATTTACATCTTTTTGCCATTCCAAAAGTTGCCTTAGCCAGGTTAAGTTTTCATCAAAGCTGGTGGTCTTGTTTACACCTTCCTTGTACTTCCAATGAGCAGCAATCCCGTATTCAGCAGTCCTATGCATATCATAAGTCCGAATTTGTACTTCGAAGGTTTCGCCCTGATCGTCCATAACTGTGGTATGGAGGGATTGGTACTTGTTGGGCTTAGGCATGGCAATATAATCTTTAAAGCGCCCAGGAATTGGTTTAAAAAGGGTATGAACAACACCCAGGACTGCATAGCAGTCATTAATGGATTCCACTAAGACCCGGATGGCACTTAAGTCATAGATTTCATCAAAAGCCCTACCTTTAAAGTGCATCTTTTTATAGATACTATAAAAGTTTTTGGGACGTCCATGAATATCCGCCTTGATATTTACATCAATGAGGGCTGTTTGAAGGCGGTCAATCATACGGTTGATAAAGTCCATTCTTTCAGTTCGCCGCTTGTTGACCATATCTACTAGCTTGTAGTAATTATCTGGATCTAAATAACGTAGAGATAAATCCTCCAGCTCCCATTTGATCCGACTCATACCAAGTCGATCTGCTAAGGGAGCATAAATTTCTATAGTTTCCAAGGCCTTTTCTTTTTTCTTGGCCTCATTCATATATTCCAGAGTTCGTAAATTATGGAGACGGTCTGCTAACTTAACAATAATCACCCGAATGTCCTTGGCCATGGCCAGGACCATCTTACGGATATTCTCAGCTTGCTTTTCTTGCTTTGTTTGATAGGATAATTTTTTTAATTTGGTCACCCCATCAACTAGGTTGGCAATCTCTTCTCCAAAAAGTTCTTTGACATCTTCGTAAGTGACATCAGTGTCTTCTACTACATCATGGAGTAGGCCCGCAACGATTGTGGCAGGATCCATATTCATTTCAGCTAAAATCAAAGCTACATGGTAGGGGTGAATAATGTAATCTTCACCTGAATTTCGCTTTTGGCCACGATGCTTTTCTTCAGCAAATTCAAAGCCCTTGCGAATAAAAGCTTCATCAACATTTGGATTGTAGGATTTTATTTTTTCAAGTAAGGTTTCTAGCATTTCACACCCCTTTATATCGATAGGATTCTATAACCAGTTGAATTGTTTTTTGTTGGTTAAATTCATTGATGCTTGGCTTGTAAACCAGGTCAATAAAAATATTATTTTCTCTATTATAATACAGGTTTTCTACCTCTTGTGGAGGATAGGATTCATTTAATCGATTAAAAAACTTTTTATAATCCTCAAATAAAATTGCTTCCCGGTAAAAATTGTCTTTATGGACAAAGAATTTAATAACATTTTTATTTTTACCCAATATCTTTAAGTTCGAAATCTTTAAGTTCAAGTCACCAAAAGAAGGCTGTGGATTAGCCACACCAAAAGGCTCTAATTTTTTTAAAGATTCAATAAGTTCCATGGAGACCATTTGAATGGGTAATTGGGCATCTAAATAAACTTTTTTTGTAAAATCTTTTTGGTCTAAAGAACAGTGGTTTAAAATTTTTTCATAAAAACCATCAAAGTTTTCGTTTTTTAAAGAAAGGCCACAAGCCATGGCATGGCCCCCAAAACTTAAAAGGTCTTGGCGAAATTTTGAAAATTCTTTGGACATATTATAGGCCTCGATACTTCTGCCAGATCCTTTTAGACCTTGGTCTGTTTTTGTTAAAACAACAGTTGGACGATTTGTACTTTCTTTAATTCGTCCAGCAATAATTCCTGCAATGCTTTCATGCAGGTCTTCTTGAACTAACATGAGAATCTTGGGAAGCTCAGTATAGCTTTTTAATTTTTCCTCAATCTTTGCAAGACCTTGGTTGGTTAATTCTTGCCGGTAACTATTAAGCTCTTTAAAACTTTGAGCTAAGGATATTGCCTGGTCCCAATCATTAGCTAGAAAAAGCTCTACAGCTTGGTTGGCATCTTCGAGACGCCCCACAGAGTTAATCGTTGGACCAAGAATAAAACCTAAGTGGTAGGGCTCTATCTCCCTCCCCTTTAAGTTACAAGCTTCAATCAGGGCTTTTAGACCCAAGTGACTTGTTCGATTGATTTCCTCCAGACCCTCTTTAACCAAGACTCTGTTCTCATTAATAAGAGGCATAACATCACAGACTGTAGCTAGAGCTACATAGGCTAAAAAATCCTCTTTGACATAGGCCTCTAAGCCGTGAATAGTATACATAGAATGCATAAGTTTAAAGGCTACAGCTCCTCCGCAAAGACCCTGGAAGGGATATTTATCTTTTTCTTGTTTTGGATTCACCACAGCATTAGCTGTTGGAATTTTATCCTTATCTCCTTCTTTTACAAGATCATGGTGGTCTGTAATGATAAGGTCAATATTTAGGTCATTTGCCTTTTTTACAGCATCAAAAGCGGCAATTCCATTATCACAGGTGATGATTAAGTCAATACCATCTTCTTGAGCCTTTTCTACAATATGAGAATTCAGCCCATATCCATCCTTTACTCGATGAGGAATGACATAATCTACCTTGGCTCGTAAACGCTGGAGACCCCGCATTAAGATACTTGTAGACATAATACCGTCTACATCATAGTCTCCAACAATCCGTATTTTCGATTGTCTGGACAAGTGTTTTGATAAGATATTACCACTTTGAATAATATCCTTCATTAAAAAAGGTGAGTGTAGGTCATCAAAGCCAGCATTTAAAAAATATTTCATTTCTTTATAGCTAGAAATTTTTCGATTTAATAAAATACGATATTCCAACTCTGTTAAGCCTAAGCCTTGATAATTTATTTCTTCTGTGGGTAAATTACTACGAATATACCACCGCATCTTCTCACCTACCTTTATATTTATCCTTCATTTGCCAAAATCGAGATGGCTGCTTCCAATCGTTTCTTTTCCATTTCGCAGCCTACCTTATAGGGTTCTAAAATAGATCCATTGGCATAGTAGGCATTGGCGTGGCAACCACCAGAGCAATAATATTTAGCCCAGCATTCTTGGCAAGCTTCTTTGGTAAATACATTTGAACATTTAAAATTTTCGATCACTTCGGTATTGGTCAAGCCTGTGTGAACATTGCCCAAGCGAAATTTTGTTTCTCCAACAAATTGATGGCAAGGATATATATCGCCAGTTGGAGTAATGGCTACATATTCAGATCCAGCCCCACAGCCCACAGACCGTTTAATGGCACAGGGACCTTGTTCTAGGTCTACCATAAAATGGAAAAATAAAAAATTAGGGTCTTCTTCCCGTATTTTTAAATAAACCTCACTTAAAATTTCATATTCTTTTAAGATTTGGTCCAGGTGTTCTTCCCGAATAGCATATTCTTGTGTGCTTTCAGCCACAACAGGTTCCATAGAAGTTTTTTCAAATCCCAAATCATGGAAGAGTTTCACATCCTTGGAAAAATCCAAGTTGTGGTTGGTGAAAGTTCCCCGAATATAGTAGTCTTTATCCTTTCTCTTTGCAACTAATTTTTGAAAGTTTTCTACAACAAGATCAAAACTTCCCTTGCCGTTGGATGTAGGTCTCATTTCATCATGGATTTCCTTACGACCATCTAGGCTTAAAACCACATTGTCCATGTGGGCATTAATAAAGTCAATATTTTCATCATTGAGTAATAGGCCATTGGTTGTAATGGTAAAACGAAAATGCTTATTGTACTTTTTCTCCAAGTCTCGACCATAAAAAACTAATTTTTTGACTAGGTCAAAGTTCATAAGTGGTTCTCCACCAAAAAAGTCCACTTCTAGGTTCTTTCGATTGTTTGAATGAAGACATAAAAATTCTAAGGCTTTTTTTCCTGTTTCTTCATCCATTAAAAGTCTTTGATCGTCATAATCACCTTGAGAGGCAAAACAGTACTTGCAGCGTAAATTGCAATCATGAGCAACGTGGAGACACATGGCCTTAATGGTATTGTCGGGATTGTAAGGAGCCTTTAACTCCATATCATCTTCTGAAAATAACAATTCTTGGTCTATTAAAAGTTGAATTTCATCAATTGCCTTAGATAAGTCTTCTTGTGGATATTGATCTTTATATTTATTTATAATTTCTGATTTATTTTTTTCTGGGATATCATCAATAATTTCATAAATCATAGGATCCACCACATGGACAGAACCACTTGGTCGATCTAAGAGGATATATTGATTATTTAAATGAAATTTATGAATTGAAGTCATGCAAAATTTACTCCTTTAAAAAATAAAAGGCGTGGAGTACCACCGCCTTTTACCTGTTTTTTTGTTCACATTTTTGATTTCCGACTGTACAAGATGTTTTACAAGCAGATTGGCAAGATGTTTGACATTCACCACATCCACCATATTTTAAGCTTTGCTTTAAATTTCTTTTTGTCATGGTTTTTATGTATTTCATAAAAATCCTCCTATTTATTTACTTTTTGTTACGGAATGTACGCCCCACTTCATGACGTCGATTCTAGTGTTCAATCCAGAGCTTTCAATAACGACGTAGTCTTCTTTAACCATGATGATCTTACCCATAAGGCCACCAATTGTAAGAATCTCATCCCCAACTTTTAAGTTGTTTCTCATGTCATCTACTGTTTTTTCACGTTTCTTTTGTGGTCTCACTAAAACGAAATAGAAAAAAGCAAGCATAACTACCATGGGAATGATGCTTCGGATAAATGGAGATTGTAAGCTACCTATTAAGTCCATATGTCCTCCCTTCAAATAATACTACTATTATTATAACCGTATTTCTTGTAAAAGTCACTCTTAAATTCAAGAAAATAGTCATTTGCAATACTTTTTCGAATTTCTTCCATCAAGTGGATTAAAAAGTGTAGGTTGTGAATTGTGGCTAATCGTAAGCCTAAAATTTCATCTACATTGAATAAATGCCTTAAATAGGCCCTGGAATAGTTTTGACAAACTTCACAATCACACTCATCATCAGGTTTAGAAAAATCATCTTTATATCTTGCATTCTTAATGACCAAACGACCCTTGCTGGTCATTAGAGTCCCGTTTCTAGCAATTCTAGTGGGAAGGACACAATCAGCCATGTCAATTCCTCTTTCCACAGCTTCAAATAAATAGTCAGGAGTCCCTACTCCCATTAAATAACGGGGTTTATTTTCAGGCAAGTAATCACTGGTATAGTCCAAAATTTCATTCATTAAGTTTAAGGGTTCCCCTACACTCAAGCCTCCAACCGCATAACCAGGAAAGTCTAAGCTTACAAGGTCTTGGGCACTAATTTTTCTTAAATCCTTGTACATTCCTCCTTGGACAATGCCAAAAAGAGCTTGGTCTTCTTTATCGTTGTGATATGCTTTGCATCGTTCAGCCCAACGACTGGTTCTTTCCATTGAATTTTTTATATAGTCGTAACTGGAAGGATAGGGGGCGCATTCGTCAAAACACATCATAATATCCGATCCCAAAACATGTTGAATTTCCATAGATTTTTCGGGAGTTAAGAATTGTTTCGAGCCATCAATATGAGAGCGAAACTCTACCCCTTCTTCCACAATATTTCGAATATTGGCCAGAGAGAAAACCTGGAAGCCACCACTGTCGGTTAAAATTGGTCCATCCCAGTTCATAAACTTATGAAGACCACCTGCTTTTTCAATGACTTCTGTTCCTGGACGCAAATAAAGATGGTAGGTGTTTCCTAAAATAATTTGAGCTTTTAAATTCTTTAATTCATCAGTTTTCATAGTCTTAACAGTTGCCTTGGTGCCAACAGGCATAAAAATTGGTGTTTGGATTTCTCCATGGTCTGTCTTGATTTTTCCCAATCTTGCCTTGGTGCGGCTATCTTTTTTTATAAGTTCAAAAGAAAACATTAGTCATCCTTCCTGATAAACATGGCATCACCAAAGCTAAAAAACCGATAGTTGTTTTTCTTTGCTTCTTCGTATGCATGTAAAATTATTTCTTTGCTGGAAAATGCAGAAACTAACATCAATAGGGTGGATTGTGGCAGGTGAAAGTTTGTAATAAGCCCATCCACAATTTGAAAGTGAAAACCTGGATAGATAAAGATATCGGTCCACTTGTGGCCACTGGTTAATTTTCCATCTTCTGCCATGCTTTCTAAAGTTCGCATGGAAGTTGTCCCTACTGCAATGATCCTTCTCCCCTCTGCCTTGGCCTTATTAATCTCTTCTGCAGCCTGGTCACTTACCATGCATAACTCTGAATGCATGTGGTGGTTTTCTACATTATCCACAGAGACAGGGCGAAAGGTACCCAGACCAACATGGAGGGTTATGGGGACTATTTTTACCCCTTTCTTCTCTATTTTTTCTAAGAGGTCCTGGGTGAAGTGTAGACCTGCCGTTGGTGCAGCAGCTGACCCAATATATTTGGAATAAACAGTTTGATACTCTTCTTGACGGTCTAACTTTTCTTTTATATAGGGTGGAAGAGGCATTTGACCAATTTGCTCAAATACTTTTTCAATGTCTTGCTCGCTCCCCTTAATCTCAAAAGAAATATGCCTAGATCCATCTTCTGTGATTCCTATAACAGTTCCCTTTAAAAGGTCTTGAAAATAAATTTCTGTATCAACCTTCATTTTTTTCCCAGGCTTAACTAGGCATTCCCAAATTTTTGCATTTAAAGGTTTTAAGAGTAGAACTTCAATCTCTTCTTCTTTTCCCTTTCGATGGCCATAGAGTCTTGCTGGTCGGACCCTGGTATCGTTGACAACCATCACATCCCCTGGCTTCAATTCATCAAGAATTTCATAGAAAATCTTATGTTGTAAATCTTTACTATTTCGAGATACCAGCATTAATTTTGCATGGTCTCGGGGAGAAATTGGATGTTGGGCAATAAAACTTTCATCCAAGTCGTAATTAAAATCAGATGTTTTCATAATCAATAATTCCTTAATTCAATGGCCGGATAGTAATACAATAAAATATTCCGATAATTTTTTCCTTGTTTGGCCATTTCTACAGCTCCATATTGGCTCATGCCAACACCATGACCATAGCCTCTTCCTTGGACAACAAAGTCCTCCTTTGAAGAAAGAGTTCCAGACTGATTATTGGCTTTCTTACTAATCCATTCTTTAGCCGTTGTATAGATGGAGGCTTGTTTTTTAATCCCTTGGGCAGATAGGACATAAAAGTTACTATCGTCATTGGATGGATCAAAAGAATTAAGGGTAAACCAGGTACTTTTCACATTGGTATTCCCTAAAATAGATCGAAATTCACTGGCCTTAATGGTTTTTGAAGAGCGACTTCCCATCAAAGATAGGGTCTTTACCCTACGATTATTATAGGTGTCCTGGATTTGGATGTCTTCCAGGCTACCAATTTCAGGATAAGCTTTTTCAAAAAGATTTTTTAGTTTTTCTTGGCTAATTTTATAAGTCCACTTTGCAGCTCGAGTATTAACTGAATAGGGGTCTTCTCTGGCGATTAAATAGGGGACTCCTCTTCCGCCCCAAGCTTCATTTGCCGAAACAGTATAACCGCCACTAGTGGCATGAAAAATTGTTTCAGCATAGTTGTTCATATAATAGGGCACAATACCCCTAGTTTCATCCACTGCTTGGTTCGTGCGACTTGTTTCGGATTTCATTCCTCGATAAACTTGAGAGTTTGTTGTATCATCCAAATTATAACCATACTTGATGTATTTATTTTTATTGGACAAGGCAAAGCCTCTAGATGCAACGGCTTGAGCTTTAAGAGCTTCAAGTGGAAAGGATGGACTCATTTCGTAGGGTAGAACACCTCGTATATAGTCCTCTAAGTTAATTCGATTGCAAACGAAAACATCTGTACCAGAGTTTAAAAAAACGAAGTCTCCTCGGTACTTATTATCCTTATATCCAATAAAGCTTCCTTGGGTGGATATTTGGCTGATGGTTTGACCATTTACCTTGATTTGCCCATAGTCATTAGTCAATCGGACCGAATTAGATAGGTCTGTCCAGTCATTGTACAAGGCCCCATCAGAAGTCATTTGAACTTCCTGGCCATTCTTTATGGTAGGACCAATTTTAATAAGTAAGTCTTCACTTGCTCCATAATAGCTTGTTGGAAGCAAGACCCCACAAAGTAAAATTAGTAAAAAAAGATATTTTTTCATAGTTTCTCCTTAATTTTCCTGGAAGGGAATATTGAAGTGGTCATAAGCTTTTTTAGTGGGTATTCTTCCCCGTGGCGTTCTTTGTAAAAAGCCTATTTGCATCAAGTAAGGTTCATATACATCTTCGATAGTTATTTTTTCTTCTCCCACGCTAGCAGCAATGGTGTCAATGCCAACGGGACGACCAGCAAATTGTAGAATCATAGTTTCTATGATTCTTCGATCTAGCCGGTCTAGACCATAATTATCAATTTCTAATAACTTTAAGGCTTCATCTGCTTTTTCTCGAGTGATGACTCCCTTACCCAGGACCTGGGCATAGTCTCTAACTCTTTTTAAGAGGCGGTTGGCGATTCTAGGAGTTCCCCTAGATCGTTTGGCAATTTCCAAGGCTCCTTCTTCATCAATAGGTACATCTAAAATTTTGGCTGACCGATGGATGATTTCTAGGAGACTCTCTACGCTGTAGAGTTCCAGATTAATGGGGACTCCAAAACGGTCTCTTAAGGGCGAGCTGAGTTGTCCGGCTCGAGTGGTCGCTCCAATCAGGGTAAAATGATTGATGTCCAAACGGATACTTTGGGCAGAAGGGCCCTTGCCAACCATTAAATCCAAGGCAAAATCTTCCATAGCTGAGTAGAGAATTTCCTCAACCGTTCGATGAATTCTATGAATTTCATCAATAAACAAAACATCATTTTCGTTTAAATTTGTTAAAATGGAAGCTAAATCTCCTGCCCTCTCAATAGCAGGGCCAGAGGTTACTTTCATTTGAACTCCCATTTCGTTAGCCACGATACCAGCCAAAGTGGTTTTTCCCAATCCTGGCGGCCCATGAAGTAAAACATGGTCCAGGGGTTCATTTCTTAATTTGGCTGCTTGAATAAAAATATCTAATTTTTTCTTAGCCTTATCTTGCCCTATATATTCATAGAGCCAACGAGGTCTTAAATTTGATTGTTCCTTATCTTCCAGTAATTCTCCTGAATCGACGATTCGTTCCATATGAACTCCTATCTATTCTTTAAGGCTTGTCTTAAAATCAATTCGATGGGTTGGTTTTTATCAATTCCTTGCAACATCTTATTGGCTTCTTTTTCTTGATAACCCAATTGAATCAAGGCTTCAAGGGCAGGATTATCTAGGCTTTGGATTTGTTGAACTTCTACATCCGATGGAGCAAATGAATCCATTTTAGATAGTTTGTCTTTTAATTCTACAACTATCCTTTGGGCTGTTTTTTTCCCCACTCCAGGAGCCTGAGTTAATACAGAAAAATCTTCCAGTAAAATACTCTTTTGCAGGAGGTTGGAGTCCATTCCTCCTAATATATTCATGGCAACCTTGGGTCCAATCCCAGATACCGTAATTAAAAGTTGGTACATTTGTCTTTCGTGGAGGTCAATAAAACCATAGAGGGAGATATCATCTTCCCTAACCACAAGGTCGGTAAAAATTGTAGTTTCTTGACCTTCCGATAGTTTTTTTAAAGAGGTGGATGGCATCAAGACCTTAATACCAATTCCGCCCTTGTCTATGACCACAGCATCATTTGTAATTTGATAAATACTTCCCTTTATATAATCAATCATTCTTTACTCCATTAAATACTGGGACTTAAACTTGCCTGTATGACCATGGGTTAAGGCAATGGCCAAAGCATCTGCTACATCATCAGGCTTGGGTATTTCTGGCAAATTTAATAAAATTTTTACCATGTGCTGGATTTGTTTTTTATCCGCTCGACCATACCCCACCAATCCCTGCTTAACTTGTAAGGGTGTATACTCATAAATAGGTATATTTTTTATTTGAGCAGAGAGAATTTCTACCCCCCTAGCCTGGGCAACTGAAATAGCAGTTTTTACATTTTTATTGAAAAAAAGTTCTTCAATAGCTAGCTCATCAGGTTGATAAAGCTCAATCAGCCTTAACATTTCCTTATAGATATGTTCTAGACGTTGACTGCTAGGCATTCCCGCTGGTGTTGTAATGGCATCATAGTCAATAACCTTGTATGAATTGCCAATTTTTTCAATAAATCCGTAGCCCACAATAGCTAGTCCTGGATCTAAACCCATTATAATCATTTTATCATACTCCTTACTATTTATCAGTCTAAAGAAGATATTTAGATGAGAATTTCCTTCTCCAAAGACTAATTTATTTTCTAATAAAAAAACTAAGTTATCCCAGGATAACTTAGTCAATGATACCTCTTCATTACTTGATTATTCATTCCATCCCAGTAGGCCTTTTGATAGACCCGCATACAATCGCGGACCAAAAAGTTAAGTAGCCTTTTATACATACAGGAAATATCACGAAACCTTAAGGGTAAATGAGCTTCTACAAAAGATATTTCATCAGAATCATAGTCAATCATAAGTTGACGATCCAAGTATTTATTAATATGGAATATTTTTGGCCTTAGTACCTTTTTAGAATAAATGTGGACTAAGTCAAATAAAAACTTTTGGATCTTATCATCCTTTTCAATGATGTTATCTAACTTCTGCCGGAAAAGGTAAATTTCCTTACATTGGTCCAAATCCTTAGGAATAAAGGCTGATTTATAAATATCCTCAACAGAAACGTGGTTAAAAGTTAAAATTTCAAGCTGGTTGGACCATTTTTTAGACTTATATCCCATCCGATAGCCTTCTAGATAAACACAAAGCTCCAATCTGGTAATATCTCCATGGATTAAATTCGTCACATTTTGTGCTACAAGCTCTCGTCCTTGATTAGGATTTAGATAGCGGATAATATCTGACTTTAAGTTTTTCATCGAAATATAGCTAGGTAAGACATTCTCAATAGAATCTTCAATATTATACAGATTCAAGAGAATTTGTAAACAAGTGCTATCATCTTCAAAGAGGAATTTATTTAATAAAGTTGTTTTGATGTCTTTGTTTTTTTGAACAGTATGTAAATTTACTTGTTCTTTTTTTAGAACAGAAAACATAAATTCCTCCTTGCTGATTTGATTAAAAATATTATACCAAAAATAGGTTAAGATTTGGCAAAAGATTCACAGTAATTATTTATTAATAGAATGAAAAGCCTTAATGCTGGTAATAGGACAAGGCTCCCTTTATTGCTTATGAATAACCCCTATAATCAAGGCGAACAATAGGCTGCAAATCCCTGAAGTTAGGCAAATAACAGCAACAAGAATGTTGTTTAAACTTGAAGAATCAAAGAGATGGTTCAAGACGCTTAAGAGCGAAACAACCCCTATTAAAATAAATACTAAGGAAGGTAGGTACTTTAAAAAGGTCAAATCTTTAGCAAATAAGTTCATAATAAAGGTAATGAACATCGCAAGAAGGATTGTAATAATACAAATGATAATAAACTCATAATGGCCACTGAGGGCGGTTAATATTTTATCCATTTTTACTCCTTTTCATTTTTAACATTTTCGATACATTTGTCAAAGCCCGACTAAGAAAAGTTTTCAATATCCTTATCCGTCACCTGGTCAGATGTTTTTTTGATTTGCATAAATATTCCATTTATGTTGATATAAGCTAGGTCATCTTTTTCCCTGTAAACTTCAAAATATTTACTTTCATTTTCATAAATATCAATGATGTATAAATAGTCTCCTTTGATTCCTATGGCCTCTTTTGTGGTATTAAATTCTCTTTCTAAAAGAAGGCTGCTATTGATCCTTCGAATTTGAAAGGACGGTTTATGAATTACAGTATTATCAATAATAACTGCTTTGGAGCTAATGATTAGGTCCTTGCCGATGTATTTTTTATAAGAAAAATCATCCAGGCGATTTTCTGGTGTAAAAATTGTCTTAATAATTGTCCACTTCCCTTCGATGGGAGCCCGGTTTATTCCCGGTGGATCATAGGCATTATTAATCTGTAGGGTCACATTTTGGCACCCAGTTAATAATAAAACTAGGCCCAACAAAATGAATGGTTTAAGCCTCATTTTTCACCTCTACATTCTTATCATAAGGCAAAGATATTTTGATGGTTGTACCCACATTTTCTTCTGAAAAGATGTCCATATGCCCACCATGTAACTTAACAATCTCATCAGCTATAGATAGGCCGATGCCACTATGGCTCTTGGAATGTTTTCCTTTGTAGAATTTTTCTTTTACATGGTCCAATTCTTCCTTGGACATGCCAACCCCATTATCTGATACTAAGATGATGTAGTCATCTTCATCAACATAGCTTGTTAGCTTGATCCAACCATTTTCTTCTGTAAACTTAATTGCATTATCCAAGAGGTTGATCAGAAGTTGCTTTATCCTATTTTCATCCCCTATATAAACCATAACAGAATTTTGTATTTCTAGACTCAATTGAACATGGGCCATATCTGCTTTGGGTTCCATTTGCATACAGACATTGCTGCAGGTTGTGGCCAGGTTGAAAATGTCCTTGTCTAAGGTGATTCTCCCTGAAATATACCTGGAAAAATCCAATAATTCTTCCACCATTTTGGCCAAACGGTCCGACTCATTTTGAATGATATCCAGCCCCTCTATATAAAGCTGTTTTTCATCTTCATTTAAGTTCATTAAAATAGACGCCCAACCTTTAATAGAGGTTAAAGGAGTCCTTAGCTCATGAGAGATAGAGGATATAAAGTCATTTTTAATTTGATCTTTTTTTAAAATCTCTTCCGCCAAAGTATTTAAGGTATAACCAAGCTTGCCCAATTCGTCATTGCTGTTTAGGTTAGCTCGAACCTTATAATGGCCATTGGCCATTTCTTCTGCCACGGCAGTAAGCTCTTCAATGGGCCGAACAATGGATTTGGCTAGCACAATACTTACCAATAAAGAAATTCCTATAATTAATAAGCTAATAGCGACTAAGAGAAAAGCTACATAGCGAATTTGACTATTGACTTTGCTTAAAGAAACATTCAGCCTGATTAGACCATTGATATCACCATTTTGGTCTTTTAAGGGTGCAGAAAGACTCATAACAGAATCATCAGAATACTCCACAGTTCCAACTCTAGAGGTAATTTTTCCATTTAAAGCCTTTTGCACATCCGTGTATAAAAGAACATTGTCTTGGAAAACTCCTAGAGAGTCTGATAAAACATTTCCTCTAGTATCAATAATTTGTACTTCTGCCTCTACATAATCTGGAAGTAGACTTACATTCTCTAGGGCAAAGTCTTCAATGGAGTATTGCTTATAGTTTTCCTGGTAAATTGCCTGGGCATTGTCAACGCGGTATCTAAGATTGTTTTCAACAGTATTATAATAATATTGACGGTAACCTGTGATTAAAAGAATGTCAATGATCGATACTGTTAATAGGATAATAATTAAAAAGCTATTAATAATACGACTTCCAATAGACCTCTTCACTGTTCATCCTCTGCAATAAACCATCGATAGCCCATTCCCCAAACTGTTTCAATAAAGCGGGGTTTGGCGGGATTTTGTTCAATCTTAGACCGTAAGCGACGAATATTTACATCCACAATCTTACTGTCTCCTAAATATTCATTTCCCCAAACCTTGGTTAGGATTTCTTCTCTTCTCAAGGCCTTTCCAGGATTCTCCATAAAGAGCTTCATAATAATATATTCAGTAGGAGTTAATTCTACTTCTTGAGATTGATAGTAAAATTTTCTTGCATAGGTGTCTAATTCAAAAGGAGGGTGATTAATAACACTTTCTTTTGATGTCTTAGTATTTTTGGAATCCAAGCGTCTTTCCAAACTTTTGATACGTAAGCTTAATTCTGTTGGATTAAAGGGCTTTGTCATATAGTCATCACTACCAAATTGTAAGCCCATAATCTTATCCAGGTCCTCAGCCTTTGCAGTTAACATAATGATTCCAAGATTGGGAAATTCTTGACGCAAAATCCGACAAACTTCAAATCCATCAATGCCAGGCAACATAATATCCAAAACTACAATTTCTGGATGTTCCTTTTTTGCCAGTTCAATCCCATCTTCTCCACTAGCAGCTTCAAAAACTTGGTAACCTTCTCTTTCTAAGTTTATTTTCACAAACTTACGAATTGCATCCTCGTCTTCAACTAATAATATTTTTCGAGCCATTTTATCACAATCCTTTATGTTTATCAAAATAATCGTCCACTATATTGCAGGCATAGGTCCAGAGCTGATTGGAAATTTCCCTTATAGGTTCCAATCGCTTATAGACCATTTCTCGACTAATAGGATAGAGGGCCCAGGTTGCAACTTTCCCATAATAATTCATCATAATGGGTTGTAGACGGTCCATGGCATTAGCATAAAGAGAATCATTTGTTTTCATTTCCTCAAATTCAAGCCATAGGTCAAAAAATTCTTTTCCCTGGTCTTCTTTTAAAAGGCCATAAAGTCTATTAGCCGCCTTTAGTTCCCTTTCATTTTTATCTTCATATCCCTTAGCATCATAGGCAAAGGTATCTCCTGCATCAATTTCCACTAAATCGTGGGCCAATAACATCTTGCAAACCCGGTCTACATCAATGGGCTTGTCAGCATAGTCTTTTAACAAATGTGCCATTAGGGCAATGTGAAAACTATGCTCTGCATCATTTTCTCTTCGATCTCCCGATGTAATATAGGTCCGACGATAGACAGATTTCATCTTATCCAGTTCAAGTATAAATTTAATTTCCTCTTTTAACATGGTCCCTCCTATACGGCAAAATTATAAAAATTAGCCTGGTCGGCCTTGTAGCCATCCAAGGCATCCGGTAAAAACGATCCTTGGTCTGTAATAATTTCGCTAACTAGGCTTGGCGGCGTAATATCAAAGGCAGGATAATAGCCCTTTACTCCTTCTAGAGTGTGTTTGATATGGTGGGCTGATAAGGTTTCTTCAGGATCTCTAAATTCAATATCTACACTCCTGGCATCAGGGTGGTTTAAGTCAGGAATTCCCGTGCAATAGTATGGGACATTAAAATATTTGGCACAAATGGCAATTTGTAGGGTTCCAACCTTATTTATAATGCTCCCATCCATACAAATAACATCGGCTGCTGAAGTAAATAGGTCAATTTTTTCATGCTCCATGTAAAAGGCCGGCATATTATCTGTTATTACAGTGACATCTACACCCATATCTCTTGCACAAGATGCAGTAAAACGAGCTCCTTGTAAAAAGGGCCTGGTTTCCGGGCAAACCATCTTTAAGTTAATTCCATTTTTTTGTGCTTGGCGAATCATCATCCCTATAATGGTTTCTCCAAAACATTGGGTCATAACTCGAGCATCTTTAGGCATTTTTTTTATCAGTTCACAAGCCACTCTATCAATTCTCTCATAACGATTATTCATAGCTTGTAGGGTGTATTGAAAAATTGCCTGGTCGCAATTTTTCCCCAAGTTATCTTTAGCAACAGATAGACACCCCATAACTACTTGTTTTAATCGATCTTTTGTGGTTGGGCGAGCCGAGGAAATATATTCTGCTGCATCTACTAAAAATTGATATTGGTCTTTTCCATTAAGAAGTCTTGCTTCATAGGCTGCCAGAGCCATGCCCATTCCTGCTGCGGTATAGGGGCCAGCACTTTGTGTCACCATGTCAGAAATGGCTTGGGCCACCTCTGTGTAGTGGTGACATGTTACAAATTTCACTTCAATTGGATAGATTCTACGATCTAGTATCTTAACGCACCCTTTTTCATACCAGGCCACGTTTTCATATTGTAACATCCTGGCAAGGCCTTCATCCATTCGTTTTGTATTCATAAAACCCTCCTATTAATTCTATTATAACTGAAAAATCTTGACATTTAAATAAAGAGTCCATTTTTCATCCTCTTTTGTTATAATTAATTTCAGGAGGTTGATTTTATGCTAGCTTTAATTGCAGGAACTGGTTTTGATCGATTTTTAAAACCTGAGGAAGAAAAAATAGTTAAAACACCCTTTGGGTCCAGGTCTATTTATAGGATACAGATCCAAAATCAGAGCTTTTACTACCTACCCAGGCATGGCTTAGACCACTCCGTGGCTCCCCACCTAATTAATTATAGGGCCAACTTGTGGGCTCTGAAAGAATTAGGTGTAGATCAAATTCTAAGCCTATGCGCAGTAGGGTCATTAAATAAAGACTTTAAACCTGGCCACTTTGTTGCCATTAAGGATATCTTGGATTTTACCAAAGGACGAACCAGCACTTTTTATGATGGACAGGACCACGACTTGAGACACTTAGATGTTTCAAACCTCTATAGCAAAGCCTTAACTCAAGAGCTTGAAAATTTCTTTAGCCAAAAACAAGAATCTATTCACAAAGGAATCTATGTTTGTACAGAAGGTCCTCGTTTTGAAACAGCAGCTGAAATTAAATTTTATCAAATGATTGGTGGTGACCTTGTAGGAATGACCGGATCTCCCGAAGTTTTTCTTGCTCGAGAGCTCTCTATGAACTATGCTAGTCTGGCCCTAGTAACTAATTTCTGTACGGGAGTTGCCAATGATTCTATTGAATTTGTTTCCTCTTTTGACCAATATCAAGGTCTTGTAGAAGAGCTTTTGAACTATTTAAGCCAAAGAGAAATTTCTGTTCAAGAAGCAGTTTTTGTTTAATAAAAAAAGAAAGAACCTCTCACATTGCTCGGTGAGAGGTTCTTTAATAGGGGTAATTAAATATGTTTTTTATTTACAGCCTCTTCCTCTGAAATGGGAGGTAGACCGTCATTTCAGAACTGTAAATTGAGCAATAAAAAAATTCCTCGCTACAGTAGGAATTCTCGGTGTTACTATTGACGTTTTTAATAGTAGCATTTCCCACCGAAAGCTTAACTTAATGTCCATAGGTAGGTCTCCTGACTTATGATCACTTTACTTTCAACGTCTTCCCGATTTCTCAGTGACTTTATTGTTGATTTCATCTCAATTACAGTAGCGGGGGCTGTATTGGATTTTCACCAATTTCCCTTTTCCTAAGACAACTATTAAGTTATGGCTATATTATATCACCCCTACTTCTCTATTTCAATCTTATTTTTTCATAATTGTATCAAAATATTCTGGACTTGGTCTTTGAACCATAAGCAGATGGTGACTTCTAGGATGAATAAAAGACATTTGGCTGGCTACTAGGGCCTGGGAGTCTAAACCATAAAAAGGTTGATGTGAATAAGTTTGGTCCCCGATAATACTATGCCCTATAGATTTTAAATGGACACGAATCTGGTGGGTTCTTCCAGTGACAATGGAAACTTCTAATAAGCTTTTATTATCAGCCCAAGCTAGGGGGCGAACATGACTAATGGCTTTCTTCCCCTCGGAATAGGTCGTCATTTTTTTACGGTCAATCTTACTCCGACCAATAGGATTATTAATGGTCAAAGGTTCTCTAAGCAAACCATGAACGATACACTTATAGATTTTTTTGACCCTCCTCTTTTTGAAATCTTCCATTAAAGCCTTCATGGTAAATTCATTTTTAGCCACAAGCAGTAGACCCTCTGTATCCTTATCTAAACGGTGGACGATGCCAGGACGCAAAGGATCGTCCAAAATAGGTAGGTCAGGATACTTGTATAAAAGTCTATGGACCAAGCTATCTTCTTCTTCACCAGCTCCAGGATGGACCACTAAATTTTTGGGCTTATTAACAACGAGTAAATCTTTATCTTCATAGTAAATATCCAATTCCTTATTAACCGGAATGATTTGATACTTACCTTTCAAATATACGCGAATCTCATCCTGCTTAGATAAAAGAAATCCAGCCTTAACTTCTTGATGGTTAACTAGAATCCTTTTTTCCTTGTTCAGCTTTTTCACTTGAGACCGGGTTAACCCTAATTTATCCGCTAAATAGACATCCAAACGCAGACCATCTAGACCTTGAATTATTTTTTCCATGAATTCCCCTTACCATCGCTCTTCAAAATAGTAAAGCACAAAAGGCTGGCCCCCACAACAATCATGGTATCTGCTAGATTAAAGACGGCAAAATGATAGCTTTTAAATTTCAAGCTAATGAAGTCTACTACGTAGCCCAGTCGGGCTCGATCAATGAAGTTACCAAGAGTTCCCGCTAAAATTAAAACCAAGGACCAGTATGGCAAGGAAAATTTTTTAAGCTTGGGTAAATTATAAAGAATAGCAACGACTACCACTAGGGTAATAACTAGGAACAAAAGGAATTTATTTTGTAAAATACCAAATGCAGCCCCTGAATTTTCTAGGTACATTAACTTAAAAAAACCTGGCACTAGGACCAGATCTCTAGATACAAGATATTTAACCACTAATAGTTTTGAAAATTGGTCTAATAATGTCAGCAACAATACAAGTAAAAATGTCATATAAATCCTTTCCTATTTTTGATATAGAATTCGAACCCTGTAGCGTTCTTTTTTAGTCTTTTTGATAATTCTATCAAAAATAAACCGTCCTTTCCTGCGAACGGAAACCATATCTCCTTGGTTGAGAAGCACAGAGGGTTTTGTTTCAAGACAAAAGTTCACCTTAACCAATTCTCTTTTTAAAAGCAAACTACTTTGGCTTCTGGATAGGTGGAAATATTCGCTAATTATTGTGTCTAATCTCAAGGAAGAAACAGTCAACTCTCTAACTTCATAATGAATTTTGGGGCGAATAAGCTTTGTGGCATCAATTTTTTTTAAGCTTATGGAATTTCTTCTTATCTTTTTTAGGTTAAATTCCAAAAAGTCTGCCAGCTCATTTTTTACAGCAAAATAAAAGGCATCCTCAGAGAAAAAAATATCGCCAATCTTTTTTCTTTCGATGCCTAGAGATAAAAGGCTACCTAATACGTCGCGATGGGAAAATAATCCATCCCACGGGCCCTGGATTAATTGCAAATCTGAATAATCTTCTAGGTTATAGAAATCAGGTGCAATTAAAATGATTTTTTGTTCACTTGGTTCAAATCCACCATCAAGGCGAAAATGAAGATCATGAAATTGAGAGACTAGACTACTAGCAAGTTTTTGTTCATGGGGATTTAGAAAATCAGAACTATAGACAGACTTATGTTTTAGGGCCCCTTCAACATAGTCTAAAATCCTGCGTGCAGTTTTTTCGTCTTCAGGATTATTTAGGTGGGATATATACTTAGCTTTATCAAGCATTACCAGGGGAAAACACCTGAGTTTTGAAGCTCTTCCTTTAATCCATCAATTTCAACAGATGGGGGGGCTAGAATAAAGATATCTTTATTTACTTTTTGAATCTTACCTTCAATAGCATAAAGGGCTCCATTTACAAAATCAAAGATTTCTCTCTTCACATCCAGGTCTAATTGTTCAAAATTTAAAACAACTGCCTTATGAGCCTTAAGGTCGTCTACAATGCTTGGAGATTCGTCATAATTCAAGGGTTCATGGACAGAAATAACCATGTTTCCTGAAGTGTGCATATGAATGTTTCCATTTCTAGCCATAGTCTTACGGGTTTTTAGGCTTCTTTGTTGATCTCTTTCGGGCACAATAGGATTTTCTTCTTCTTCGAATTGGTCATCTTGAAGTTCTTCTTCATAATCTTCATAGTCATCTTCATCATAACCAAAACCAAAAGCTCGCATAAATTTTGAAAACACATTACTCATAACTTTCCTCCTAATAATATCTTTTACTATAATCTCGCTGACCGAAAAGGGACCGCCCAACGCGAACAATATTGGCGCCTTCTTCAATCGCTATTGTATAGTCATTTGTCATACCCATGGACAAATATTTCATATCTAATTCATTATACCCTTTTTTTGAAATCTTTTCTCGTAATTTTGACAATTCTCTAAAAATTTTTCGGATATAGTCCGTATCATCGGTATGAGGAGCCATAGTCATGAGTCCTTGGATTGAAATATTGGGGTATTCTAAACACTTTTCTATAAAAGATTCAACTTCATCTACATAAAGTCCAGACTTGGTATCTTCTTTGGATACATTAACTTGGATCAAACAAGGCATCTTTCGATCAATGGCCTTGGCTCTTTTATTGATTTCTTTTGCCAGACTCAAGCGATCAAGAGAATGAATTAAGTCGACCTTATCAATGATATATTTTACCTTATTACTTTGTAAAGATCCGATTAAATGATATTCCAACTTGTCGGGATGGTCTTTGTATGCATTATATTTTGTTAAAAATTCTTGTACTCGATTTTCTCCAATACAGTGCTCTCCATTGTCTAATACAGACTGAACAATGGATGGGTCATGATTTTTTGTGACGCAAACTAACTTGACTTCTTGCTGGTAAGGGCTATTTTCTTTTGCTTTTTGGATATTTTCGCGGACGCGTTCAAACTGGTCTGAATAATTCATATGTCACTACTTTCTAATTAATTAACTGTTTTTCTTGGACTGCAGTTGGATCTAGGACTATATTGTCTTCATAGGTAATGGTTTGTACCTGCTTATGCTGATTTTTTTCACCAATGGTAATTTTATTTTTCATGTCTCCTTTTTTTACATAAGCCCAATCTTCATTTTGGGCAATGATTTTTACAGGGACAAAACGAACTAGATTATGGATATCTTGAACGTAGACCCCAGTTTTTTTCTTCTGCTCCACAATAGCCTTGGCTGGTACTGTATAAGCGTCTTCTTGCTTTAAAATAATTTCTGCATTTTGCTTGGCCTTGGTATAGTTTTGCTCAAAACCCTCTTCCATAGCAATAATAATGACGCCTTCTTTTGCCTGTCCCTCTTTAATTTCTCTTATAACTCCCTTAATTGCTTCTTTCTTATTAAGGACCAAGCTAACTTCTTGACCAATCTCTAGGTCTTTTAATTTTGAATTATTGTGGACACTTACAGCTATATACCACTGAAGGTTGTCAATAATTCGAAAAATAGGCTTGTCTTTTTTAACCTTAACTCCTGATTGTTGGATGGGGCTAAAATGCAATTGATCCAAATAGCTTAAGGTAAACTTATCGAAAGATCCATCATAATTTAAGCTTTTACCTGCTGGGAAAATATAGGAAATCACTCCGGGGAAAGTGGACACATACCTTGACCTGGTTTGGGACAAGGCCCTTGATAGGTCTTCCTTTTTTTCTTCTAACAACTCCAGGGGCTCGTTTAACAATTCACTTAATTCTGAAATGTTGACATTGTGAGGTGTAATCAGGTCCAAATTGTTAATATCAGAAATCATAGCTTGAAAGTCGTTGTCTTTGATTGAACTTTGGATTTTTTCAATTGTTTTTCTTATTTCTGGCGTTTCTTGATAGTTGTCCTTTTCAGATGATCTTTTGTTACTTTTATAGTCAATTGCTGCTTGGATGCGAATTAAATCATCCTTTTGTGAGGAAAAATCATCCTGAAAGTTAACTGTAGCAATTTCATAGTCAACAGGAACTCTCTCCCCTTCTTGGGCTCCATAAACCACAATTCCATCATTTTTTGCATAAAATTGACTTTGGTTTAAAATCGTATAACCCTGTCCCCGGATAACATTTTTATAGGTTGTCATCTTCGGACGGGTAGTAGCTAATTTTTTATATCCAATTCTAAAAATAGGACGAACTAAGAGAAATACGACTAGTATAAAAAGTAGGAAAGCCAAAAGTCCCTTTAGAGGTTTCCTTTTTGACCTTTTATTTTTTCTAACCACAATAACACCTATAAGAAAAAGACTTCTTCAATTTCATCTTTTGAATCTCTCGTCATTAAAATTTTAACAGCTTCCAAGGGATTTTTGTCTTCATACAAAACTCCATATAATTTATTAGTAATGGGCATGTCTACAGATAGTTTTTTAGCCAAATCGTAAGCCGACTTGGTGGTTTTAACCCCTTCAACAACCATACCAACTTGACGACTGGCCTCTTCAACACTTAGGCCTTGTCCAATTAAAATTCCACACCTGCGATTCCTCGAGTGCATACTGGTGCAGGTTACAATTAAATCCCCCATACCGGCTAAGCCATGAAAAGTTTGAGGATTCCCTCCCATTTCAATAGCAAGCTTGCTGATCTCATACATTCCTCGAGTCATAAGAGCGGCCTTAGTATTATCACCAAATTTAAGGCCGTCGCTGATACCTGCTGCCAAGGCAATAATATTTTTTAAAGCTCCTCCTAATTCAACTCCTACCAAGTCGTGGTTGGTATAAACTCGAAAGTTTTTAGTTGAAAATATGTTTTGTATCTTGTAAGCATGAGCCATATCCTGACAAGCTACGGTTACACAGGTAGGAATATCTTTGGCTACTTCTTCTGCATGAGATGGCCCTGATAAACAAACAAAAGGAAGGTCTCCCAAAATTTCTTTTGAAATTTCAGATACCCTCTTTAGGCTCTTATTTTCAATTCCCTTAGCTAGATTAACTAGGATAACATCTTCTTTTAAAGAATATTCTTTGATCTTGTCTAAAACTTCACGACATGCTGAAGTGGGAACTGCCAAGACAATTATCTCTGCTTCTTCGACACACTTAAGACTCAGTGTATAGGATAAGTTTTCTGGTAAAGAAACCCCTGGTAAATAGGCAGGGTTTTCCTTAGATTCTTGTAAAACTTTATATTGGTCTTTAGAATTGGTGTACATAACCAGGTCATAGCCCTTATTTGCTAGGAGTCTTGCAATGGCCGTACCCCAACTTCCAGCACCTAGAACTGCTATTTTCATAATCATCCTCCAAGTTTCTTTTCTTCGCCACGAAGCAATCTCTTGATATTATCTTTATGACGGTATAATCCCAATAAACAGGTTAAAAGTAATAAGCTAAATTGCCCCTTACTAAAGGTGCCCTTTTCTAAAAAATAATAAAAGAAAGGCAGAAAACAGTACAAAAGGATTGACCATAAACTAATCAAACGAGTCGTTAAAGCTCCAATTGACCATATTATAATACCTAGCAAGCTGGGATAAAACCCAATAAGCAGGCTAGCTCCCATGGTTGTTGCAACACCTTTTCCTCCTTTAAAATGCATATAGAAAGGAAAAACATGGCCTAGTACACAAAAAAACATGGATAAATAGACATAAGAAGGCCCAAGAGTATATTTCACTAAATACACTGTTAAGGAACCCTTTAAAAAATCAATAAGAAAAGTTAAAAAACCAAACTTAAGGCCCATAACCCGAATGGCATTTGTTGTGCCCGCATTGCCACTTCCCTCCTGGCGGATATCCATATTAAAATGATACTTTCCAATTAAAAACGAACCCGAAATAGTTCCCATTAAATAGGAAAATATTGCAACAAATAGACTGGACATTTTAGTCTGTTTCCTTTCCTCTAGATTTGTAATTAAAGGTTAAGGGGACTCCATCGAAAGAAAAAGACTTTCGTATTTGATTTTCTAAAAACCTACGGTAGGTAAAGTGAAACAATTCGGGATCATTCACATAAAAATTAAACTTTGGAGGCCTTGTAGAAACTTGAGACCCATAAAATAATTTTCCCCTTCTCCCCTTGTCTGATGGTGGTTGATTCATCAATACCGCTTGATTCAAGAGATCGTTTAAAACTCCTGTAGGAATTCTTAAGCTATAGTTATTGTTGACAATATTAATGAGGTCTAGGAGTTGAGTAACTCTTTGGCCTGTTTTGGCAGAAATAAAAACAAGGGGGGCATAACTAGCAAAGGATAGTTTCTCTCTAATTTCCTTTTCATAGGCCCTCATGGTATTTGTTTCTTTTTCAACAGCATCCCATTTGTTTACAGCAATAATTAAACCCTTATTTTGATCATGAGCGTAGCCCATAATTTTTGTATCCTGTTCTGAAATACCTTCTGTTGCATCCACCATTAAGACACAAATATGCGACCGATCAATAGAAGATAAAGTTCGAACAGCAGAGTACCTTTCGATCTTCTCTTCAATCTTCTTTCTTTTGCGCAAACCAGCTGTATCTACAAAGATGTAGTCTGTATCCTTATAAGTAAAGTAGGAATCAATGGAGTCTCTTGTAGTTCCAGGGATATTGGTTACAATATTTCTATTTTCTCCAAGAATATAGTTAATTAAGGAGGACTTGCCTACATTGGGCTTACCTATGAAGCTGACGCGAATTTTAGGGTCATCTTCATCTGGATCTACTACAGGAAAATCTTCAATCACCTTATCTAACAAGTCACCAATCCCTTGACCCTGCTCTGCACTGACAAATATGGGCTCTCCAAAGCCTAATTCATAGAAATCATACATGTTTTCTTTTGTTTTTTTAGAATCTAATTTATTGACAGCTAAGATGACTTTTTTATTGGTTTGTCTCAAGCGATTGGCTAAATCTCGATCCATGGCAGTAACCGATTCTACACCATCCACTAAAAAGATAATCACATTTGAAGTTTCTAAAGCGATATCGGCTTGAAGCCGGATATTTTTCATAAAGGTATCATCAGATTTAACGTCCAACCCACCAGTATCAATTAAGATAAATTCTCGACCCAGCCAAGAGGCGCGTCCATAAATGCGGTCTCTGGTTACGCCTGGAGTATCCTCTGTAATGGATATCCTTTGACCTACAATTTTATTAAATAAAGAAGACTTGCCTACATTGGGCTTGCCTACAATGCATACAATTTGATCACTCATTATCGATCACCTTTTCTAATTCATTTATAAATTTAAAACCATCCCATGATCCGAGATAAATTTCCTGTTCTAATTGTTTTGATAAAGATTCATCTGTTTGGTCATCCAAAGTAATGAGCATATCTTCACGAAACATATTCCTGGGTAACATTATAGCATCTGCTTCTATCCCTTTCAATTGATCTAAGAGGTCATGGCCTGTTAACAAGCCTGAAACATTAACAGATCTACCAAAAAAATTGTTCTCTACTGGATAGACATCTATAGATAGGTTTGGAATGTCCCTTTCTAACTTCTCTTTAATCTTCAACATGGTTTCTTTAGACAGGGTAGAAGTTGCGAAGGCAATCTTCAAAGACTTACCTGTAATTTTTTTATTTAAATAGTCCTTGCTCTTTTCAAGAGCCTGGTCAATTTCTTCTAGAAAAGACCTGGTCATGCCAACACCATTTTCTATTTGGGGATAGCCCTCATAGTCTTCTTCTTGGGGCAGGGATTTTTTTGCCTTTAAATAAAACTCATCTGATAGGAAAAAAAGTCGCGTCCCTATGCTTTCTAAGCATTTTTTTTGCATTTTTTCAACTTGATTGATGGTCCTTAAAAGTTCATCCTCTGTAAAATCCCTCAAAGGAAATAAGTTTTTTCGGTGTCTTGTAAGGCCTACGGGAACAATAGCAACAGACTGAAGAGTTGGATAAAGATTATAGAGGTCCTCCATAGTCCTTTCTAATTCTTCTCCATCATTCATCTCCGGAATCAAAACAATTTGTCCATTAATTTCAAGATTAGCTTCATGAAATCTTTTTAAGGTCTCTAAAACATTCCCTGCGTCTGGATGCCTTAGCATTTTCTTTCTTAAGCTAGGATTGGTTGTGTGGATGGATACATTTACCGGGCTAATGCGATATTGAATCATCCGATTTATTTCATCCTGAGACATATTTGTCAGGGTAATGAAGTTTCCTTGTAAAAAGGATAAGCGGGAATCGTCATCCTTAAAATAAAGAGTTGATCTTAAGTTTTTAGGAAGTTGATCAATAAAGCAAAATACACAATGATTAGAGCAAGATTTGGCATGGTCAATTAAGGGGTTGGAAAAGTCTAGGCCCAAATCTTCATCATAGTCCTTCTCAATGTCAAAAATAATAATCTCTCCAGATTTCTTCTCAATCTCTAGCTCAATCTGTTCATCATGAATTAAAAATCGATAGTCAATGACGTCCTTTATTTTTTGACCATTTATGGACAGAAGTTGGTCCCCTTCTTCTAGGCCGATTTCAGAGGCAATGGTATCTGGAAAAACTGTTTGAATTGTATTTTGAAAATTATAGCTATTTTTTATTTCCATTCATTGTCTCCTAAGCTTCTTTATTTATAGAGAGGATGTTTTTGACATAAGTCTCTGACCATATTCAAGGATTCTTGACAAGACAAACGTTCCTTTAAAAGGCCTGAAATAATTTGACCTACCACTGTAAAGTCCTCTTCATTAAATCCGCGACTTGTCATGGCTGCTGTTCCAATGCGAATACCACTGGTTACAAAGGGAGATTGGGTTTCGTTTGGAATAGTATTCTTGTTAACAGCCAGGCCACCCTTGCCCAAAAGGGCTTCTGCATCTTTACCCGTAATTCCTAAAGACGTTAAATTCATTAAAATTAAGTGGTTATCTGTCCCCTTAGTGCAAAGATCAATTCCATCATCCATTAGGCTCTTAGCTAGAGCTTTAGCATTTTTAATGACTTGTTCTTGATACTCCTTAAAGGAAGGATCTAGGGCTTCTTTAAAACTAACAGCCTTGGCTGCAATAATATGCATCAAGGGTCCCCCTTGTAGACCTGGAAAGACAGCCTTGTCAATGGCCTTGGCAAATTCTTCCTTGCATAGAATAGCCCCACCCCTTGGCCCCCTCAAGGTCTTGTGAGTCGTTGTTGTTACCACATCTGCGTAAGGAACGGGACTCATATGGTGACCAGTAGCTACAAGGCCTGCAATGTGAGCCATATCAACCATGAGAAGCGCACCTGTTTCATGGGCAATTTCTCCAAATTTTTCAAAATCAATTTTTCGCGGGTAAGCTGAAGCCCCTGCTACGATTAATTTTGGCTTATGTTTTTTAGCAGCAGCATAAACTTGGTCATAATCAATTCTTTCTGTTTTTTCGTCTACACCATAAGCAACGAAGTTGAAATATTTTCCAGAAATATTTACAGGACTTCCATGGGTTAAGTGCCCCCCATGAGATAGGTTCATACCTAAAACAGTGTCTCCAGGATTTAAAAGGGCTACATAAACTGCTAAATTTGCATTTGCGCCAGAGTGGGGTTGAACATTGACGTGGTCCGCTTGGTAAAGTTTCTTTAAGCGGTCTCGTGCCAAGTCTTCTGCCAAATCCACAACTTCACATCCACCATAATATCTTTTTCCTGGGTATCCTTCTGCGTATTTATTGGTTAGGGCACTTCCCATCGCCTCTAAAACTGCTTTAGATACAAAATTTTCAGATGCAATTAGTTCGATATGCCCTTCTTGTCGGTCAACTTCTTTTTGAATAATTTCGTATATTTCCTTATCAACTACTTGTAAATTTTGTTTATTCATGATGGTCCTCTCTTCCATTAATATGTATCGTTGATGTATTCAGCAATCAGTGAAGGTCGTTTATTGATGTCAAATAATCCCTTGTCACATAAGATTTTGCGTATTTTCGGAGAAATTGAATGAAAAATAGCTTCTTTCCTCTTAAGAGCCACAATTTCAAAGAGTTTGTCATCTAGTCTCTTAGAGTCTGTTTGTATTGGATAGGCTTGAATGAATTCATAATTTAAAATCTCTAATATTTGACAGACCACATCATCCTTTTTTTCATAAAAAGAATTCCCTAAAGAGAAATAACGATTATAAGTTCTTTTGTTTTTCTTGCTTTTTTTACACTGGCTAGCCATCATAGAGTAATGTTTAGCCATACAGTTATAATATTGGTAATTAAAAAGTGCCTTTTCAAAACTATCAACTTTGACATAAGGACCACTCATTTGATAGGCCAGTTGAAAATTATTAATAATAAATTCTCGCTTTGACATCTCGCCCCTTGTGTAGTCTTCAATTAACTTCGATCTTCTCTTGTAAAATTTTAAGGCCTGTCTTTTCTCTGCATCCATAGTTTCCCCAATCAATAGATTGTTAAAAGTATCGGCACAATCATACTTAAGGCAATGAGTACTGCCAAAATACGAACAATTAGCTTATGATTGCCCATTATCCACCTCCTGCATATAAAACCGAAAGACCGGGTTAACCCGGTCTTAATTAATCTTCTAAAGTTACTTCTTCAGAACATGCTTGTAATTTTTCAGGCAGGTCTTTTGTTAAGCAATCTACATTAATGAATATTTGTCTTTCTTTAATATCTTCAATGGAAGAAAGTCTGTCATAAAGCATCTCAAGGTTGTCTTTGTTTAGATCAATAACCTTATAGATACTGTCAATATAAATCTTTTCCAAGTCAAAGTCCATTGCCATTAGGCCACATATAAAGCCATATAATGCGTCAATGTTGGTTAGCTTATAGTCTTGAGCGTTAATCAGGCGAATTTGATAATCAAGGCTGAAAATGTGGTCATCATCAACATCTACAAAGGCGATGTTTCCATTTCCGGATTTCAAGTCATCATTTGCATTATCAATAAGCCATTTTGTTTTTCCTGATCCTTTTGCCCCTACAATAAATTTTATCATGATTATCCTTCCTTTCAATCCATTCTATCTAATAGAACTTCCCTGTTCTATAGATTGCATATTCATTTGATCAATAATTTCATCTCGAATCTTCCACCAAGATTCCCCAAAATTACAAAAACGACTTGCTTCTTTTGGAGCCCGACCAATAATTCTTTGAACAACAATGTCCGGGTCTAAGTGAGATAAAAATAAGATTACTCTTTTTTGAAAAGCCTCCTTGTTTAAGAGGGTTACTTCCTTGTTTAAAAGCATTCTCTCAAGAACTGTATTTTTTAGTACATAAAGTGAATGCAACTTTATCTCATCTACTTTTAAGGCATTTAAGATTTTAGCCGCCTCAATAATGTCCAATTCATCGTCCCAGGGTAAGTCCATAATTAAATGAACCCCTATGCGAAAGGGATACTTTTTCAATCTTAGAACCCCTTCAATAAAATCAGATAGGTAGTGTCCTCGATTGAGGACTTGGAGAGTGTGGTTGTTTACACTTTGTAAGCCCAATTCAAAACAAACATCTAAACCTTGACAGATTCTTTCAGTTGCTAATAAATATTCCTCTCCTAAAAAGTCAGGACGGGTGGATATATTCACACCAACAATATTTGCCAAGCGGCAATCTTCCAAAGCTCTTTGATAGGACTCCAAGGGTTGGTAGGTGTTTGTAAAGTTTTGAAAATAGGCAATAAACTTATTGGCGTGATACCTCTTGCCGATATAATCCATATTTGCAAGAAGCTGGTCCCGAACACTTAATTGCTCTAAGTTTTCAAAGGATCCACCTTCTTCCCCACAAAAGATACAGCCTCCATAGGCACAAGTTCCATCCCTGTTAGGACAAGTTAAATTTAATTTAACCGGCAACTTATAAACCTTCTGACCGTACTTATCTTTTAAGTACTCACTATATTGTCTATAGGGTACCTTATTCTTCTTCAATTGGGAATTGTCTTTCAAACTCATCTGCTACTGCATCAAAGTCCTCTTCGGCAATTAATTTTAAGTCAATTTCTTCATCGTTCAGTTCCTCATATTCATATAAAAGAAGGCCTTCCTCTTCTTCCATATCATCTTCAGGAGCCAAGGCAATGTAGCTTTTTCCCTTAAAATCAAAAGTTGCATAAACGATACAATCTAGACTTTCACCATCTTCTAGTTCTAAATGAATAACAGGATATTCTTCTTCATGGTGTGTGTGGTTACCACAGCACTCATGATCATGGTCATGGTTATGGTGACAATTTTCGTGATTTGCCATAAAATTCTCCTTTAAATACACTATAATTATTTGAAATTAGATAGTCCTTATAACTATCTATTGCTTTTATTATACTAAAAATAGAAAAAATTATATAGCTATTTCAGTAAAATATTCAACAGATTAATAATAAGTTACAGTGTACTCTTTTTTTAGGTCTTCAATCTTGTCTAAATACACTCTTTGTTGTTTCAACCTCAAAGCTTCTTGCAGGCAAAGATCTTTAACTTCGTCGAATTCTTTTTGACGACCATCCTTACGATCATGTAGTTGAATAATATGGTAACCAAATTCAGTTTTGATTGGCTCAGAAATAGTCCCAACTTCCATAGAAAAGACAGCTTCATCAAAGGGTTTTACCATTTGTCCTGGTTTAAATGTGCCTAAATTACCACCATTTTCCTTGGATGGACAGGTTGAATATTCTTTGGCTAATTTTTCAAAGCTTTCACCCTTATCTAAGGATTCTTTAATTTCCTTAGCCTCTTCCTCTGTTTTCACTAGTATATGGCTAGCTGTTGCAGAAGCATCTTGATTAAATAATTGTTTGTTCTTCTCATAATAATCTTTTGCTTCTTCTTCGGTAACATTAATTCCTTCTAGTACTTTAGAAAAAGAATAAGACTTCAACAAATTGTCTTTTGTAAGTTCCAGAGCCTCTTTGAATTCTTCCTCTTCTTCATAATTTCGTTTTTTAGCATCAAGCAGTAAGAGTTCTTGGTGAACTAGTTCCCCAATAACATTTGCAATTCCATCTGTATTTTTAAACTGTTGAACTAGGTTTGGATCCATCCGTTTTATGAATTCCACTACTTGGTCTTCGTAGATACAAGCATCTTCTACCTTAGCTAATAATTTTCTCTCTTCAGTCATAGAACCTCCTTAAATAAAAACCTCTTAGAAGAGTCTAAGAGGCAAGTATTACAAAATTTCGATATTTTCAGCTTGAAGGCCTTTTTCGCTATCAACAACGTCAAAGCGAACACTTTGTCCTTCTTCTAAGGTTTTGAATCCTTCTTTTTGAATTTGACTAAAATGAGCAAACACATCTGTTCCCTCTTCTGTTGTAATAAAGCCAAAACCCTTTTCAGCGTTAAACCATTTAACAGTTCCGTTCATTTGATTCCTCCAAATTTTATTTCCTAAATGTTAAAATTTGAAGTGCTAGTAGTATAACTGTCAAATTTCAATGATTTAGGCTATTCATATCATAACATGGATAAAACATTTTCACAAGTTGATTTTAAGATTTTATCAAGACCCTATCAAGGATAACAATGTCTAAATTTAGCCTTAAATTTACAATCATTCTTAAATATGATATAATTTCAAGCCTAGAGATAAAAATTATTATAAAGCGCCAGAACCAGGTGGTTGACGAGGGATGGAGTGATCGAAATTTCGGCGGATGCTCCAAGGGTATCACAGCCCCAGCACTTAACAAAACTTTTACAGACAAAAATGGTGCAGTGAGTCTCTAAATAAATATTTTTGGAGGTAGCCTATGTGCGGTATAGTAGGATACTGTGGCCTTGAAAATGCAGAAGAAAGAATCATCCAAGGCCTTGAAAAACTAGAATATCGTGGATACGATTCTGCAGGAATTTCTATCATTAATTCAGATAAAGAGATTACAACTGTTAAGCGAGTTGGAAAATTAAAAGCTTTAAAAGAAGCTTTAAAGGATACTCCCCTAGACGGGAGAGTTGGTGTAGGGCATACTCGTTGGGCAACCCATGGTGTCCCCAGCGATGTCAATAGTCACCCTCAATTAAGTCAAAGCGGCAAGTTCGCTGTTGTCCATAATGGAATTATTGAAAATTTTTTAGACCTGAAAAAAGAATTGCAAGATCAGGGATACCAATTTAAGTCCGATACAGATACGGAGGTTATTTCCAACTTGTTTGAATTTTATCAAGAAGATGACTTCCTTGCAACGGCCTTAAAGGTATCAAGAGTCCTTGAAGGGGCCTATGCTATTGGAGTTATCTGCCAAGACCACCCCGACCAACTCATTGCTATTCGCCATGAAAGTCCCTTGGTTATTGGGGTTGAGGAGAAAGGGTATATCATTGCTTCTGATATCCCTGCCCTTTTAAATTATACTCGAGATGTTATTAGCCTAAAAAATGGGGAGCTCGCCTTAGTGGATAAAGATTCCATCCACTTCTACGACTTTGAAGGTCACTCTCTTGAAAAAAATAAAGAACATATAGATATAGGTATTGAAGCTGCAAGCAAGGATGGTTACGACCATTTTATGCTTAAGGAAATTTATGAACAACCTGATGTAATTAAGAAATCTTTGGATAATAAATTCCTCCAAGGTAAATTAAATCTCAAGGACCAAAGCCTCAGTAAGGAAGAGCTGTCATCTATAGAAAACATCTATTTTACCGCTTGTGGTACAGCCTACCACGCAGCTGAAGTGGGTATGCGGGCCATGGAAAAATTAATTCACAAAAAATGTCAAAATGAAATTGCATCTGAATTGAAATACTACCAACCCTTTATTAATGAAAAAACCTTGCTAATTGTTGTTTCTCAATCTGGCGAAACAGGTGATACCCTGGCTGCCATGCGAGAAGCCAAGGAAAAAGGAGCCAAAATCTTAGCGGTTACAAATGTGGTGGGATCATCCATTGCACGAGAAGCCGACAAAGTCATCTACTGCAATGCTGGGCCTGAAATTAGTGTTGCCTCTACTAAGGCCTACACAACTCAATTAATCTCCCTTTATGCCCTAGCTATTGATTCTGCGCAAAAACTTAACTGTATTTCAGACCAGGATGTGAAAAAATATATTGAAGAGCTCTACACCCTTCCCTCCAAGGTCCAAGAGGTCCTAAACCATAGAGAAAAATATAAAGATCTTGCTGAAAAAATAAAGACAGCAAAAAGTATTTTTTATTTAGGAAGAGGAATTGACTATTTGAGTGCCAAGGAAGGTGCTTTGAAGTTAAAGGAAATTTCTTACATTAATGCCGTTGCCTTTCAATCTGGTGAATTGAAACATGGATCTATTGCCCTTTTGGAAGATGACTTACCAGTGGTTTGTATTATTAGCCAGGAAGACCTGGTGGATAAGTCTATTTCTAATGTCAAAGAAGTAAAAGCTCGTGGAGCTTATGCCCTGACCATTACTCAAAAGACCTTTAAAAATGTTAAAGAAGTTAGTGATGATACCATCTTTATCCCTGAAACTTATGACATCTTTACCCCTGTCCTGTCAGTCCTTCCACAACAACTTTTGGCCTATGAAACTAGTCTAGCCCTGGGAAATGACGTTGACAAACCTAGAAATTTAGCAAAATCTGTTACGGTAGAATAAAAATAAACAAAAAAATGTCTCGGAATTTCATCATTCCGAGACATTTTTTTGTTTATTTAAGATTTACAATCCCATAAGCAACAATTAAAGCTTCTTCCCGAGAAGATGTCTTCTTAGGTGAAAACCTTCCATTATATCCCTTAATCAGGCCTAAGGATTCCATCTTGTAGACACTTTCCTTGGCCCAAAATGAAATGGACCCATCATCCTTGAATTTCCCTTGGGACTCGTGACCTTCTTTTCCTAAAGTTTGGCATAATTTGGCCACCATTGTAGCCATTTCTTCCCGAGTAATCTTGCCTTTGGGGTTAAAGCGATTGCCACCGACACCTTGGATAAAGCCTAATTCTTTGGCCTTTAAGATATAAGATTGTTTGGCATCCGAAAATCCACTACTGCTTAAGCTAGCAACTTTACCCGCTTTCTTTTCATAAGCTAAGACCAAGGCATGGGCAAATTCTTCTCGGATAATAGGTGACTTCAGATCACTTTTAACGCTATTGGGCACCAGGCCTAATTTGTTGGCCTGATTTAAATTTTCCACAGCCCAAGAGCTTACATTTTTTAAGCTGGGTCTCAATCCTACACTGACATAAGATGAAAAATCTGATTGGGTATTTCCCAAACGATAACGAACCCTAAAGGAATAATTGGATAAAAATACATTGAACTCCTTAACCGTAGCAAAGCTGTTTTCATCCAAGATGATTTGACTCTTAGCTCCCTTTTCTAAGGGGATTTGGACTAAGGGTTTTTTTGCTTCTGAATGCCAAGGATCTCCATTATTCTTTAAGTCAATTTCCGCCATAATAGGAATTCCTTTATTGATCTTATCTTGAATTGACTTAGGATTAGACCAAGATAGAGTAAAGTGACTGTATTCTTCCATCTCATTCTTCTGAATGGATATATTTAAATGCGTTGGTTTTTCATAAACTCCTTTAGCATAAGTAGTCATGGGTATACAAGTTATAATACACAAAAATAAAATAAGTATTTTGTTTAATCTTTTCAAAATATCAACCTCCTTGCCTATTGTAGCAGATATTTTGAAAAAGTGTCATTTTGTTACTTATTTGTAATTAATTTGTAAGATTTGAGAAAAGCCATTTTCTATCCTCAAAATGCTTAGACTGGCATTTTCAACAAAAAATTTAAAATAGCTTTCCTTTTGCCCCAATATAAGGGCTAAAAAGGCCCGGATAACTCCTTCGTGAGTTACAGCAACCACATCTCGATCCAATTGAATCCAATCATCTAAAAGACTTTTTACACGGTCCATTAATTCTTTAATACTTTCCCCTTGAGGTGGCCCAAAATCAAATGGATTTTTCATCCAATTTTTTATCTCCTCTGGATAACTTTCTTGTCCTTGAGAAAAAGTCAATCCCTCTAAGACTCCATAGGAAATTTCTAAGAGTCTGTCCTCAATTTTTCCTGGCCTAGCAAAAATTCCCTCCGCAGTTTGGATTGCTCTTTTGGCCGGGCTAACATACAAGTCTCCTTGAGGCGGATTTTGTTCCAAAAACTTTAAGCTTTCTTGACCCAAGTCAGTTAATGGAGTATCTATACTTGCATATATTCCTTGGACATTTGCCTGGCTTTGTCCATGTCTTATTAAATATATCTTCATATCAAACCAACCCTAAAACTAGAAGTCCAAAGGCTTCTGCTAGTTCCACATTTGCTCCATAATTATCTCCAGTAACACCATCGATTTTTTTCAAAGAAATAAACGAAGTAATTCCTACAACCAGAACCTGAACTAATAGGACCAAAAGCAGTTTTCTATCCATAAAAAATAAGTAGACTAAGAGCAAGATTCCAGAAACGAGAATGTAAGGAAGAGGTTTTGTTTTTTGTAACATTCTTCCCATACCATCCGGTCGCGCTGGTGGAAAGGTCCCAATAATTAGAGAATTAGCAAACCGAGCCCCTGCTAGAACCCCTGGCAAGGAATAAAATGTTAATGAAGCCTGACTCAGTAGGACGTATTTTGACAATAAAATTAATATTAAGGAAATAACTCCAAAGGCTCCTACTCGAGAATCCTTCATAATTTCCAGAATCTTATCCTTTTCTTTATTGGAGAAGAAGCCATCTGCCATATCACTTAAGCCATCTAAATGCATCCCTCCAGTAAAGGCAATCCAAAGAATTAAAACAAGCAAGGCTGCAATTTCTTGCTTACTAATGATTCTAAAGGGAATGGTTAGTAAATAACCCATTAATAAGCCTACCCAAGGAAAGAAAAACAAACTATGCCTTAAGTTTTTGTCAGAAAAATCTACCTGGATTGGAATATAAAATCGGGTTAAAAATTGTAAAGCGAGTATAAATGCCTTCATCCTTTAATCAAAACTCCTTGTCCACAGATTACAATATAGGCTTTATCTGCCAGATTGGCTGCATATTGGTTGATTCGCCCTTGGATATCCCTAAAAACTCTAGACAAGTGGTTTTCTGGAACAATACTGGAGCCAACTTCATTGGTTACCATGATCAAATGTCCCGAAGTACTTCTTATTTCTTGACAAAGTGAAAAAATTTCCGCCTTAATATTTTCTTCAATTTCTTTTTGCATTTCAGGACTAATGTGGTCTCCATCTTTTAAAACATCAAAGGTATGGTTTGTTGTAAGTAAGGTTAGGCAGTCCAGTAGGTAATAGGAAGTCTGATAGGGACAGCCCTCTAGTTTCAAGGGACTCTCCCAAGTATTCCACTCCTGTGGCCTTCTGAGCTTATGCTGTCTGACTCGTTCTTTCATTTCATCATCATAAACCTGGGAAGTTGCAATATAGGTGACATCCTTTTTGCCAGCCAATAAATTTTCAGCAAAGGAGGATTTTCCACTTCTAGCTCCTCCAGTAATCAAAGTAATCATTTTTGATCTCCATCCATATCCCTTATATTGACAAGTAAGGTGTTTTGAATAGCATTTGAATCAAAGGTCCCCATGTTCTTCATAGCGTAAAGAGCGTGGTCAAAAATTGTAAAAGTGAAGGGACATCCAGATCCTTCTCCCAACCGCATGTGAAGGTAGACAAGAGCTTCTTTTCCTAATAGGTCCAAAGAACCTGTCATGGCCTTTTCCATAGATAAGTGGGATGCAAAGAAAAATTCTCTGGCACCTGGAGCAATACGGTCAGCACAAAGGGCTGCCACAACACTAATGATGCCATCAATAACTACTGGTACACCATACTTGGCTCCAGCTAGAAAAACCCCTACCAAGCCACAAATATCCAAGCCTCCAACGCAAGAAAGAACCGTAAAAACATCTTGATTGTATAGGTCATATTTTTCAATAGCCTTTTTTATGACATTCACTTTATTGACCAGTTGTTGGTTGGTGATTCCTCCTCCAAGGCCCACGCAATCTTCCACCTTGTATTGGGACAAGGCTGCTAAAACAGCTGAGGATGTGGTGGTATTGGCGATACCAAGCTCTCCAGTCCCCAATATCTTATAGCCTCTTTGAATGTAATCTTCTGCAACATCCATGCCAGCTTGGATGGCCCTGTAAACATCTTCCATAGGAATTGCTGGCTCTTTTATAAAGTTTTTTGTTCCTTGACTTACTTGTTTTTGAATAACATTGTCTTCATAGGGGCCTTGATCAATAATTCCAATATTGACAACAGCTACATCACTTTCTTGATAATTACACAAGGCTGCTACACCAGTTTCACCCCTGGCCATAGCATTAGTCAGCATATAGGTAAAAGCTTGGGGGGAAGAACTCACATCTTCTTCATAAATTCCATTATCTGAAGCCATGACGATAACCACTTTTTTGTCCAAATCATTGGTAGGATTTCCGGTTATTTTAGCCAGTTGAATGGTCATTTCTTCTAGGGTGCCTAGACTACCTATGGGGTGGGTTCTTGAGTCCCAAATTTCTCTGGCCTTTTTAGCAGCTTCTTCGTCTAATGGATGCAGTGGAAAATCTTTAAATTGATTCAAAATTTTCTCCTTTCAATTTTTTAAAAGATCTGAAATAAGGGCATTTAAATCTTTATATCCATCTTCTTCAACTTGTCTTTTTATGACGATTGGACATACATTGGCTTGCTTACAAGCAAAAATTTTTTCTTCTTGACCACCTTCTTTTCCACTTTCTTTCATAACGCAATACCTAACTCCATATTGCTTAAACAGGGCTATATTCAAATCCAAGGAAAAAGGGCCCAACATAGCAACAAGGTCCTTATAGGATACGCCTGCATCAAAAGCAAGTTGGAGACTTTCCAAGGTTGGTAAAATTCGATAGATAAATTGGTTTTCTCCTCTTATAGGCTCAAAATCCTTAATATTTTTACTCCCTGTAGTAAAAAGAATGGGTCCTTGGTTGAGTTTCTTTAAAAGTTTGCAACACTCGTCTACAGACCCTACAGTATATCCATTTTCCATGTGGATCTCAGGGCGAATATATCTATAATAGGGAATCTCCAACTCTCTTGCTACATCTCTTGCCTGGTCTGTAACAATAGTAGCATAGGGATGGGTTAAGTCTACAATCTTATCCACCCTATTTTCTTTGGCAAAATCCAACATTTGTGCTTTCGTTAATCGTCCTACATGGACGTGTTTTGAATGGGTACTTTCTGCTCCACTTTCTGTGGCCACAGTAATGATATGGTCATCATCGCCTAGTAAGTCTAAAAGCTTATTGACCTCGGTGGTTCCTCCTAAAATCCAAATCATTTATTTTCATAACCTCTAGGAGTCACCATGAATCCGTCCTTAACATAGGTATTTAAATTCCCAATAATAAGGCAGGTCAACATATCCACTTGTTCATAGTCTATTGAATCCAATTGTGTGACAGTTTTTTCTGTTCCAAGTCGTCCTGCATTTTTTACAATTCCTACAGGAGTTTTGGGGTCCTTTACTTCTAAAAGAATATTTACTATTTTTTCAAGATGGTCTGGACGCCCTTTAGACCGGGGATTATAAATAGTAATTACAAAGTCTCCTTCAGCAGCTTTTCTAGCCCTCTTTAAAATGGTTTCCCAGGGAGTTAAAAGGTCTGAGAGACTAATACAAGCATAGTCATGCATAATAGGAGCTCCTAATTCAGCAGCTGCTGCAAAATTAGCTGAAACTCCTGGAATAACCTCTACCTCTTGGTCCGCCTTTAGTTCAAAGATAGGGCCAGCCATGCCATAAAGACCTGCATCTCCTGTGGAAATAATGGATGTTGTCTTGCCTTCTTCTACTTGACGAAGGGCTTCTTTACATCGGTCTATCTCGCTCTTCATCCCTGTCGAATAGAGAGTTTTTCCCTCTATTAGAGATCCCAAGTAATCCAAATAAGGACCGTAGCCAACAATAACCTCTGATTCTTGAATTGCATCAATCATTTTTTTGGTAAACAAGGCCTCTTCGCCAGGGCCAATTCCAATTACATATAATTTTGCCATCTATACCTCCCTTGATAATGATAGTGTAAAACCCTCATAGACTTCTTTTTCAATAATTAATTCTCCACCTAATTTTAGGGCGGCTGTTGCCGATACTGAAGATACTCCCACTGTCTTCTTAACAAAACTGGAGCCTTGAACTCGGTCTTCCAGAAGGCTTAATTCTTCTGGTCTGAAACAGAAAAAGTCAATATTTAAATCTTCCGACAACTTCTTGAAAGCTTCTTCATCTTTTTTTATATCGATGCTAGCCATATCTTTAATACTGGCTAGGCTTAAATTGAGTTTTTTAAAAACATCTTCTATTAAGAATTTTAAAGCTTGATAGTCCGCTCCTTTTTTACACCCCAAACCTAAGTGTAGAGTTTTAGGTCTAAGATAGACACTGTATCCAGGTAAATTTAACTTGTCTTCATCCGTAATAGCCAAGCTATAGTCTATTTTAGAATCCATTTTCTTAGTAAAATTTGGATAGTTTGGCTCCTGGTATTTATAGGGGTTGTAAAGAAAAATCTTCTTATCATCAACCATGGCTCCTGTTAAAGGAGTTAGGTCATGGATTGAATCATAGCTAAAATTCATTTTTTTAGCATATAGGTCCAGGCCTTCATAGCCTCTTCCATCTGTAGCCGTAGTAATTACTGGGATAGCTCCTATTTTCCTGGCAATGGTTCGTGCCAGATCATTAGCTCCTCCCAAGTGGCCTGAACATAGGCTGATAACAAACCGTCCCTGGTCGTCAATAACAAGTACTGCTGGATCTTGCTCCTTGTTTTTCAAAAAAGGAGCAATGGACCGAACAGCAATACCTGTAGCTGAAATAAAGATTAAGTCTTCATTTTTTCTAAAAGAGTCCTCTACTACTTCTTGGGTTTTGAAGGGCTCTTTATATTTTGAAAAAATACTAATTGGAAGACTTGTTTCCAATTTTAAAGCCAAATCATAGGCTTTTTTTGAATAACACAGGACCTTCAACGTTTTATTCCTTGACGATATTCTGTTGTAAAATGCTTGTCATATAGTTTAGACAATTCATAGTCTGTATCTATAAAGTCTCCCACTAAAATCTGGGCTTGCTTAATAATATTTTCATCCTGGACTTTTTGACAAATATCCTTTAAGGTGCCGAAAATTTTCTTTTCATCTTTCCAAGTCGCCCGGTAGACAACAGCTACTGGGACATCGTCTCTTCCATAACCCTTGATTAGAGATTCAATGACTTTTTCAATATGCCCTACACTTAAAAACAAGGCCATACTGGCACCGTGGGCCGCCAAAGATTCAAGATTTTCAGATTCTGGAACATCTGTCCGCCCCTTAACCCTTGTAAGGATAACGGTTTGAGATACATTGGGTAGGGTAAATTCTTTTTTTATAGCTGCAGCTGCTGCCACAAAAGAGCTTACTCCAGGGATCACTTCAAATTCAATTCCCAATTTTTCCAAGGGATCCATCTGCTCTTGAATGGCCCCATAAATCGACGGATCTCCTGTATGGAGTCGGACAATTTCCTTACCAGCTCGATCTCCTTCAACCATGACATCCAAAACTTCATCTAAGTGCATTTTTGCAGAATTATAGATTTCACAAGTTTCTTTTGCATAAGTTAAATGTTCCGGGCTAACCAAGGATCCCGCATAAATAATAATATCAGCCTTCTCTAAGGCCTTACGACCCTTAATAGTTATTAAATCCGGATCTCCGGGACCGGCTCCGACAAAAGTTATCATTCTTTAACTCCCTTCATGATGTAAATAGGATTTTCACCCTTCATTAATCCTAAATGGTCTAGTTTTGCAGTTTGTACTAACTCAACATCAATATCTTGATAGTTATGCTTTTTTAGCAACTCATACATCTTCCAAGTATTTTTTAAGGTGATGTAATTTCCTACTAAAATTCCACTCTTTTTTAAGTGTTTATCTAGATATGAAAAAATCTCTTCTAAGTTTCCAGCACTTCCTCCGATAAAGGCTCGGTCAAAGTCTTGGTCTGGAAGGTCTTCCGGAGCCAAACCATGGATTGCTTTTAAGTCAACTCCGTGCCGCTTGGCATTTTCCTTTAGCAGATGAACCCCTTCCTCTTTACGCTCGATAGCCGTTACATGAGCACCCAATAGAGCTGCTTGAACTGAAATACTTCCAGTTCCACTACCAATATCCAATAAGGACAAGCCTTCCTCTAAGTTTAGATAGGATACTGACAAGACCCGGATGGCCTTTTTCGTCATTGGGACTTTTGCCCGGATAAAATCTTCATCATTTAGCCATTTCAATTTCTATCACCGCCACTGCTAGGGCATCAATATCTGATGCCTCTTGTCCTATTTCTATTTCTTCAATCATTTCATCATCATAACTCAACCGATAGCCAACAATAAGTTTTCCTGAAAATCCATGAATCTTTAATTCATTAGAAAGCCAACTAGGACTATGGTCTTTGTCCAAAAGGCTTATAGCCAAGGGGTTTTTCTCAAACTCCTTAAAATTAAAATCCCGGCCATGGAGTGAAATTAATCTATAGTCATTCCAAGGCTTTTTTAAACGAGAGGCAAAATATTGAAGACTGGAAATACCTGGATAAACTTCCTTGACCTGGATTCCTAGGCTCATCAAATATTTAGTCACCCCATAAAACAAGGGGTCTCCGCTAGCCAATACCAAAACCTGGTCCTTACCTTTAATTTTATCTTCTAAATCACTGACCCGGGTTACTTCAGTAATATCAGGTCGAATAGAGGCCAAGGATTGGCTCACTCGTCCAAAAGCAATAACGTGGTCAAAAGATTCAATAGCTTCTTTAACTTGAACAGTCAAAAGCTTTGGATTTCCTGGCCCTACACCAGCAACAACAATCATAATCTCACCCCATGATTCATGGAATAGATATGGGTTGAAACTTCCACAGAATCATCTCGAAGATACTTGATAATTCTCTGGTTACAACCTTCCTCCATCCTTCTTATAATTTCTCCATAGCCTTCTTCTAGACAAAGGTCTAAGGCCTTTTCCGCCGTCAACAAACTATTTACCTTTTCTAAGAAAGCTTTTTCTGCACCCATTAGAGCCAAATAATATACAAAAGCCTCCATCCGGGTGTCTGCCGTAGATGAATGGGTTTGAAAAATCCCCACTGCCAATTTGCAAAACTTCCCAATATGGCCAATTAGGTGAAATTTTCTAAAACCTAAGGAATAGGCATATTTTAAAGCTTGACCTACATAGTTAGACACTTCCACAACAGGTAAATCAAGGCCTGCTTTTTTCACGGCTTCCTTCCCATAATTTCCTGGAGTTAAAAGGATCTCCTGGGTAGATTTTTCTGCAATCATCTCCAACTCCATGTAGATACTCTTTAAAAGAGCCTCAGCACTCATGGGATAGACAATGCCTTTGGTTCCTAGGACTGAAAGACCTCCTTCGATTCCTATATAGCGATTAAAGGTTCTTTTGGCTACTTCCTGACCTTCAGGAATGGAAATATAGCAGCTTAAGCCAGTTTCAGAATATTTTTCCAAAGTCTCAAGTAAAAGTTTTTTTGGTACAGGATTAATAGCTGGATCTCCAATTTCCCCAAAGAGACCCTTACGTTGGATTCGCCCCACACCTTCTTTTGCATCTAAGACGATGCGGTCGTCTTGTCTTTTATGGACTTCTGCATAGATGGATAAGCCATCGGTTGCATCCGGATCATCTCCAGCATCCTTGACGATGCAGCACTTAACCCAGTCCTCTCCCCTAGTAATATCACACACATCCAGTTGGAGTTCTATCCCGGCAGGAGTTAAAATGTTGACCTGGTCAATTTCTTGACCAGATTTTAACATAAGACAAGCAGCTGTTGTTGCACCAACTGCACAGCTGCCTGTCGTATATCCAAGACGTAGCTTTTGTCCATCCTGAATAATGTATTCATCTAGTTTCATCGTGGGTAAACCATATACAAGAGTGCATTAATAATGGATGCTGCAACATTAGATCCACCCTTAGTTCCAACAGTAGAAACACTTGCTACTTCTACCTTTCTTAAGGCCTCTTTAGACTCGGCAGCACCTACAAAGCCAACAGGAACCCCTACAACAAAATCAGGGTCTACCTTTCCCTCTTTAATAAGTTCTATTAAGCGGAAAAGAGCTGTGGGGGCATTCCCAATAACAAAGCCCTTGACTCCATTTTCTACAGCCTTCTCTAGGGCGCAGGCTGACCGGGTTGTTCCCTTGGCCTTAGCTGCTTCCCTTACATCATCGTCATCAATATAATAAACCAACTCACAGGAACTTTTTTCCAAGGCCGGCTTATTGATTCCTTGATAGGCCATCTTTGTATCTGTAAATATTTTTATTCCTTTTTCAATAGAAGCCTTAGCCTCTTCTAAAAAGTTGTCCTTGAAAACAATGATCTTTCGATACTCAAAGTCTCCTGTTGTATGGATCATCCGCTTTGCCACTAGCATTTCTTCATCAGAAAAATTTACATCTCCCATTACTGAATCTATAATATCCATACTTTTATCTTCAATCTTCATAGGTTCTTTAATGTACATCTTCTTCCTCCTTTAAAAAGTCTTTAAAGACTTGAATTAGCTGGCTGTTTTCTTCATGACTCCTTATAGCGACTCGGACATGAGCCCCCTCTAGGCCAGAAAAACTATCGCATGTTCTGAGTAAAATCCCATGGGCCAAAAAATATTGTAAGGCCTGGTCTTCTGTTTTATTTAACAATTTAATCAATATGAAATTCGCATGGCTTGGATAGACAAAAAGTCCTTGGATATCTCCTAACTCCTTGAGTAGATAGTCTCGCTCATTCGCTATATATTCTTTTGACTTTTCAATATATTCCAAATCTTTAAAAATATACTTTCCCGCAATTTCAGCAAAGCAGTTGATGGACCAAGGATTTAATTGGTTCCTAATGGTTTCTGCCAGTTTTTTATTTCCACAGGCATAACCCAATCGAATTCCTGGCAGGCCAAAAAACTTTGTAGCAGCCCGAATAATTAAGATGTTTTCATATTCATAGGGCTTAAAGAGTTCAATGGAGTCATAGTCTTGGATACAAAATTCATAAAAAGCTTCATCTAGGACCAAAAGTCCCTTTTTATCTCGGATTATTTGATAGAGCTTAAGAAGCTTATCCTTGGCCAAGCGTAGACCTGTGGGGTTATTTGGGTTCCCTACAATAAGGAGGCTCTCTTCTTTTAAGCTTTCTTCCAAAATATCAAAATCAATAGCCATGGATTCGTCCATGGCAATGGAAATAATATTTTTGTTTCGAACCTTGGCTCTTTCTTCATATTCTCCAAAGGAAGGGATAAAAAATTGCACCGTTGAGTAATTGCAAATTACCGCATCAATGATTTCCATAGATCCATTTCCCACAACCACTTCATCGCTACTACAAGCCAAGTAATCCCCTATGGATTCTCTTAGGGCCTTATATTTGATATCTGGATAAACCCTAGCATTTTTAAAATCTTTAATCCATTCAAATTCCAATCCTTTGGGATATCCTAAAGGATTGATGTTGCTGGAAAAATCAATTAAATTTTCTTGATATAGTTTTGAATAGGTGTAGGTATCTCCACCATGCTTCATGGTCATATTTTAGATTTCCTCGCTAATAGTAAACTCATATAGGTTTTTTCCTTCAATATGTCTTGGCGTTGAGTCAAAACTACTTCCTGGTCGAAACTTACATGCTTAATATAATAATAGTCAAAATGATGCTCTTCTAACTTATCCAAAGTTGCCTCTAAGTTTTTAGACGTCTTTAAAATAGCCACAGAATCCACATCTTCTAAGTTCATCTTTTCTGCATCGTCAACCAGTAAAAACCGTTCCCCTTTTTCCACAACATTTTTCAAAATAGCATTGGCTCCCGCTAAAAAGGCTGGAATGCCAGGAACACATTCAACTTGTAAGTGTGCATGCTCTTCTGCATTAATCATGTTCATAAAAGTGGAATAAATCATCGAATCTCCGATTGTTAAAAAGACCCCTGTTTGACCATCTTTTAAATTTTCTTCAATCTTGTCCATAGCCTCTATATAGGTTTGTCGGGTAGTCTTTCCCATAGGGAAATCTAACAAAACAATTTTTTGGTCCTTGATATAGGGCTGAGCACTATCTAAGGCCATATTCCGGCCCTTGTTGTTGGGGGCAAAAATCACATCTGCTGATTCAATAAGTCGGACCGCCTTTACTGTTAATAGTTCTGGGTCCCCTGGTCCAGTTCCAATTCCATATAAGTTCTTCAAATTTCAGTCTCCAAGAGTCCTTCGACTCGTTCTATAAACTCTTCTACAATTCCTGGCTCTTCCCCAAGGCCCTTCATTTCAACTTCTGTTTCAAGACCTGCCCCTTCTAAAATGGACTTTAAGGAATCCGGATCATCCGAAGCCATATCATTCTTTGCATGGTCTCCGGCCACAATCATAAAGGGTTTTAAAATGACCTTTTTCTTGCTGGCAAGTAACTTATCCATAACATCTTCAATGGTGACAGATCCTTCAACAGTTACTACATAGACATTGTCGTGTCCTGTAGAATCTAGGATCTCTTGTGCCTTTTGGTAAAAGTCATCACTCTTATGGTAAGAACCGTGACCAAACAAGACTAGATTTGCCTCTTCTTTATCTGGAAAATTTAATCTGCTTAGGGCTTTTCTTATACTTTCCTCATCATACAATAAGGGTTTTCCTAAATGCCCTACTTTCAAAGCTGCAAGTTTTTCGTATTCAACGCCTGGAATCATATGCAAAGGCTGAATATAAATATCTTCTTCTTGAATTCCATCTTCTAAAAGAGCATCTATAGCTTCTTTTTCATTAAAAATTGAAATTCCTTCATTTTCTTTAATCCGCTTTACTACAATTCGAGAAGTAAAGCATCTTAGGCATTTTACATCCGGGAAGCGGTTTGCAATAGCCTTTTCAATATTTTCAATGGCCTTTTCCCTGGTATCTATATGGGTTGTGCCAAAGCTTGCTAAAATTAATCCCTTTTTCATAAAACCTCCTCTTTTTAAGTCCTAAGACCCTTCCCTCCGAAGTTATTTCAAGACAGGTTTCCTGACTCACACCTTTAAAGCCAAACCTTCCCAATTTCTCAGTGGTATTTATGGCCGATATGTTTACAGTAGCGGGGGCTGTATTGGATTTTCACCAATTTCCCTACATCTTGATTAAGAGTATGGTTAGGATGCTATAAAATAAGATAAATAAAACTTCCGTTCCATACATAACGCGAATTGTTCGATCAATATCGCTAGGAGAGATTTCTTTTTTGGAATCACCTATCATTGGTTTGTAGATATATTGGCCAAAATAATAATGGCCACCTCCTAAAGAAACATTTAAAATACCTGCAATAGCAGCTTCTGGATAGCCTGCATTGGGACTCAGGTGGGCATACTTATATTTCTTAATTGATGCCATTGTTTCATGATAGCGGCCATAAAAAATGGCCATAATTCCCATTAATAATCCTGTAATTCTGGCAGGTATATAATTCATTACATCGTCTACTTGGGCTGCAACTTTTCCTAAATATTCATATTTTTCCGTCCTGTAACCAATCATGGAATCCATGGTATTGATGGTCTTATACAGATAACCACCTAAAGGCCCCAGAATGAAGATATAGAATAAGGGAGCTATAATGCCGTCAGATGTATTTTCTGCAACCGTTTCAATGGTCGCCTTGTAGATTTCGCTTTCATCAAGCTGGCTTGTTTGTCTTCCTACAATATAGGATAGTCTTTTTCGCCCTTCATCAAGGCTTCTTTCCGTTGCTTTTTTTACTTGACTTGCTTCATAGTGCAACATTCTAGCACTAATGGCTTGATAAATACTATAGATAAAAAAGACCTGGTAGGCCCGGCCCTTTAACAAATATAAAATAAGACCAGGGACAGCAACCGCTAAAAAGCAATTGATAAAAACCATCAATGTGCCAGCTATATATTCTGCCCGGCTGTTTTTACAATATTTAAAGGCAAGCCTTTCTTCCAAACTTATAAGCTTCCCCATTAAGACGACAGGATGGGGAAAAAAATAAGGATCTCCAAGCATCCAATCTAATAAAATTGCAATAATTAAATAGCTTAAGACCATTCTTTCCACCTGCCTTACTATACCTTTTAAGTTTATCAAAATATACCCCATATTTCAATCATATATGAATAAAAATCAATTCTAAGTCCATGCTAAGATATACAAAATCTTAATTTTAGGATATAATAGCAAAAAGATTTTAAAATTTCTAATTAGAGAAGTAGATCTGTAGATAACGAAGTCTTACTTAGGAGGTTTGCATGAAAAAGTTTAAACGTATTTTAGTAGCTAACCGTGGTGAAATAGCTATTCGCGTTTTTAGAGCTTGCCGAGAACTCGGCATTCGGTCTGTGGCAATTTATTCTGAAGAAGACCAATTGTCCCTTTTTAGAACCAAGGCAGACGAGTCTTATTTGATTGGTAAAGACAAAACACCCTTGGATGCCTATTTGGATATTGACGAAATTATCGCCCTGGCAAAAAATAAGGGTGTAGATGCCATTCATCCCGGCTATGGTTTTTTATCTGAAAACCCTGAATTTGCTCGAAAATGTCAAGAGGCTGGTATCACCTTTATCGGCCCCCATGCTAGGGTTATGGAAAAACTAGGAGACAAAATTTCATCAAAAATTGTTGCCCAAGAAGCAAAGGTTCCTACCATTCCTGGTATTGAAAAACCAATCCACTCTGACCTTGAAGCCAAAGAATTTGCCGATAAGGCAGGCTATCCTGTCATGGTAAAGGCTGCTGCTGGTGGAGGCGGTCGGGGTATGCGTATTGTACGTTCTGAAAAGGACCTGCTAAATGAATTCCACTCTGCAAGAAGTGAAGCAAAAAAAGCTTTTGGTAATGACTCCATGTTTATTGAAAAATACTTAGAAAAGCCCAAGCACATTGAAGTGCAAATCCTGGGAGATGAACATGGAAATATAGTCCACCTCTATGAAAGAGATTGCTCTATCCAACGTCGCCACCAAAAGGTTGTGGAATTTACACCAGCCTTCTCTCTTCCCGAAAAAGTTCGTGCAGATATTTGTGCAGATGCCCTAAAGATTGCAAATTCCATTGGATATTCCAATGCAGGTACTGTTGAGTTTTTAGTAGACAAGGACTTAAACCACTACTTTATTGAAGTGAACCCCAGAATTCAAGTAGAACATACCGTTACGGAAATGTGTACTGATATTGATATCGTTCAAGCCCAAATTTTAATTGCCATGGGTTATCCCCTAGATAGTCCTGAAATTGGCATCAAGGGACAAGACAGCATTGAACATAAGGGTTTTGCTATTCAATGTCGGGTAACAACGGAAGACCCCTTGAATAATTTTGCTCCCGACACTGGCCACATTAACCTCTACCGTTCCAGTTCCGGATTTGGTGTTCGCCTAGATGGTGGAAACGGCTTTGCAGGGGCTGTTATCTCCCCCTACTATGACTCCCTTTTGGTTAAGGTCATTACTCATGGTCGTACCTGGAAAGATACTATTGCCAAGTCTGTTCGTTCTCTTAGGGAGTTGCAAATTGGTGGCGTAAAAACTAATATTGGCTTCCTATTGAACGTTTTAAATACCAAAGAATTTGCTGAAGGCTCTTGCGATACCAGCTTTATCGAAGAACACCCCGAATTATTTGAAATTGTAAGCAAACCTGACCAAGAAATGCGCCTAATGCGCTTTATTGGAGACAAAGTTGTTAATGACCCCAATGCCTTACAAAAACATTTTGATGTACCTCAAATCCCAGCTTTTGATAAAACATCCTTTAAAGGAAGTAAGCAAATCTTAGATGAAAAAGGTCCTGAGGGCTTAAAAAATTGGATTCTTGACCAAAAAAGCCTCCTCTTAACAGACACTACCATGCGAGATGCCCACCAGTCCTTAATGGCTACCCGGGTTCGAACAGTAGACCTGGTTAAGATTGCTGAGGCCCTAAACTATAATATGCAAAAGCTATTTTCAGTAGAAATGTGGGGCGGCGCAACTTTTGATGTCTGCTACCGTTTCTTACAAGAAGATCCCTGGGATAGATTGGAGCGTTTAAGAGCTCTAATGCCCAACCTTTTAACCCAAATGCTTATCAGGGGAAACAATACCGTAGGTTATAAAAACTATCCTGACAATGTTGTTAAGCGCTTCATCCGTCAATCTTCAGAAAGTGGTATTGATGTCTTCCGAATTTTTGACGCTCTAAACTGGCTTCCTGGTATGGAATTATCAATTGATGAAGTTTTATCCAACGGAAAAATTGCTGAAGGAACCATGTGCTACACTGGAGATATTTTAGATGAAAAACGAGATAAGTACTCTCTGAAATATTATGTTGACTTGGCCAAAAAATTGGAAAAAACCGGTATTCAAATCCTGGGAATTAAAGATATGTCTGGCTTGTTAAAACCCTATGCTGCCCGGAAGTTGATTTCTGCTCTTAAAGATGAAATTACTATCCCCATCCATCTCCATACTCATGATACAACAGGAAATGGTGTGGCTACTATCTTAATGGCAACTCAAGCAGGTGTAGATATTGTGGATACCGCTGTGAACTCTATGAGTGGACTCACCTCTCAGCCCGCGCTGAATTCTGTTGTTGCCGCCTTAGAAAACACAGAATGGGAAACAGGTATTGACCTTGAAAAAGCCGATGAAATTTCCAGGTATTGGGATGCCGTACGGCCAGTTTACCAAAACTTTGAATCTGATTTAAAATCTGGAACTACAGAAATCTACCGCTATGAAATTCCCGGAGGTCAATACTCAAACTTAAAACCTCAAGTCGAAAGTTTTGGTTTAGGCCATAAGTTTAAGGAAGTTAAGGAAATGTACAAAAAGGTCAATGAAATGGTTGGCGACATCATCAAGGTAACCCCTTCTTCCAAAATGGTTGGAGACCTATCCATCTTTATGGTTCAAAACAACCTAACTCCAGATAACATTCTAACAGAAGGCTTGAACTACGACTTCCCTGATTCTTCCATTAGCTACTTTAAGGGAATGATGGGTCAACCCTATGGAGGTTTCCCAAAAGATCTGCAAAAAGTTATCTTAAAGGACGAAGAAGCGATTACCTGCCGCCCGGGCGAGTTGCTTGAAGATGAAGATTTTGATGCCATTTATGACCACTTGAAATCTCTGGGTATCGAACCCACAGAAAAAGATGCCCTGTCCTATGCCCTCTACCCCAAAGTTTTTGAAAACTACCTAAAAAACTTGAAAAAACATGGTGAGGTTTGGCGGATTGGCTCTGATGTCTTCTTCCACGGTCTCATGGAAGGTGAAACTGCTGAAATTTCCATTGATGAAGGGAAAAACTTAATTGTTAGCTTGGTTGAAGTTGGGAAACTTTTGGAAGATGGAACCCGCAACCTCACTTTTGATATCAACGGCTCTCGTCGAACCATTAATATCGAAGACTCCACCATCCCACAAGCTTCTTCCCATAAGAAAGCCCTAGTACTAGCTGACCCAGATAATCCAATGGAAATTGGATCTTCCATTCCCGGTCAAATTGTAAAAATCAACGTAAAGGTTGGAGATCCAGTAAAAACCGGAGATATCCTCTTTATTGCTGAGGCCATGAAGATGGAAACAAACATCCTATCTACTGCCGACGGAATTGTAGAAAGCATTTATGTAGAAGAAAAAGAATTTGTTGAAAGTTCTCAATTACTTTTAACTCTAAAAGAGTCCTAAAAGCAAAAAAATGGACCAGATAATGAACTGACCCCCAAAAGTTGGACTTAAAAACCAACTAAGGGAGGTCAGTTTTTTAATGGCAAAATACAATTTAGAATTCAAATTAAAAGTAGTAAAAGAATATTTAGAAGGAAATATAGGATACGCATCACTTGCAAAAAAATATAACATATCAAATAAAAGCATAATACAAAGATGGGTAGAAATTTTCAAGAATCAAGGCTATGAAGGACTCGAAATAAAAAGAAAAAATAGTAAATATTCTTTTGAATTTAAGCTAAATACTGTAAACTTGTATCTAACAGGAGAAATGTC